>Ga0307515_10005862_pt1 | contig 24791 bp, 11 predicted proteins | sample 17_EM_MG_FD_194513 | JGI IMG/M metagenome (GOLD analysis project Ga0307515, IMG submission 194513) | Populus trichocarpa ectomycorrhiza microbial communities from riparian zone in the Pacific Northwest, United States - 17_EM | ecosystem: Host-associated > Plants > Roots > Unclassified | place... | reverse complement strand
TCAATTTACTCAATCAACCCATGAGGAAGAAAGGAAATCTGTCTTTATAGGAAATTTATATTTATAGGGAATGTGTGCTTACTAAGCCTTTGTTTGAAGGACAATGTAATAGCCTGGCCCAACCTGCCGTATATTGTCCGCTTTGGGCCTTACCGCCCTCACGATTTTATTCCTGGTGACGCGAGCCCACGCCCTAAAACGCGTACAACAGGTCAGCGACCAGCACTACTCATAAAGCCCTGGCTCTAGATGTTCGCTTTCGATGTGGGATATCACAAATAGGTTCTACCAATAGCTCCTTAAACCCAGGTTATCCAGCTTCCTCACAAGAGCCCTAGATAGAGGTCATAATAGTTGAAGTCTCTGCAGATGAAATCAAGGGTGTGGGCATTGGGATTGCTAAGGCAAGAGAGACCTCTACAACTAAGGCTACACAGCTAGTCTCTATAGGGGTTGAGACCCTTTTTCTCTTAAAGCAGGCACCATAACCTGTAAGTACTTTAAAGGGGTCAACTCTGCTTGACCCCTAACTAGGTAGAACACCTTTATTTTTACAGAAGTGGTGTTTCCCACTATTATTTCCTCAGAAACAATGAGTTTTTCTATGTTGATGGGGTTGTGTTCCATCTCTTCTTCAATCTTATCTCCACTTAAATCAAGAGATGAAGATCCCCTCCTCGATGTAGACAAGCTCCCTTCTATGGACCTTGCAGAAGTTTCCCCTTCTCCTTCAACAATTAACTTTGTGAAAAATAAAGTTAGAAATGAGGGTCCATACTTTCCAACATGGCTTGGTAATGCCATTTATCTATTTCATTGATGTCGTACCCGATTGAGGTCGAGGTCAACACATCACATGTTTTCTTCTTATCCAAACTCATAAATTCATCGGGTTGAAATAATGGCTTAAACCCAACTTAGTTTTACAACTTTCATCAGGTCGAACCTTTTAACATGAGAAAAGAACCAATTATATATGATAAAAAAATACACGCGTACACATGTAATTATGAAAAACAAGAAAAATGATATATTTGTCTCCTAACTATCACTTAATTCTCAAGTAGCTCCTCAAATAAAAAATTATTCCCAATTGAACCCTTATCTATTAGATATTGTCCAAATTAACTAATCCTTAAAGACAAATAAGTCCTTTTTTTGGTGATGAAGAATGAAAAAAAGGCTAGCTATTGTAAACTTTTCAATATAAAATATTGCACTCATATTATGAGCTTATTTGAAAGTATAGTAGATATTGTTTTTCAAAGTATTTTTCACTTGAAATTGCATTATAATAATTTTTTTTTAATTTTTTAACATTAGCACATCAAAATGATAAAAATCACTAAAAAATATTAATTTAAAGCTTTTTATAAAAAAAAAAAAAGAGCACGGTTGGACCGCAATCGAAATGGTGCCTACATCATTTTTCTTTCAAAAGAATCCTTATCATGATTGAAACTAAAAAATCTTTTAAAGATAACTATGAATATATATAAAAACATAAACAAACCATTATGATAAATTGATTCAAACTTTTAATCTTATGAACAACTCTATATGAAAAACTTACTACGTTACACTCATAGTTTTAAAACCCGGCCCGGCACGGTGGGTCAACGCAGGACCCGACTAACCCGAGGCCGGAACCAGGCCGGGTTTATGAAAAAATAAGGGAATTCAAAAACCTGGCTGATCCAGCGACCCGGTTGACCCGATCAAAAACCTGATTGACCCGGTAAGACCTGGTCAAAAACTCGGTTGTAACTCGTTGACTATTTATTTTTATAAGCAAAACAATGTCGTTTTGATTTATACAAAAAATTGAGGTTGACCTGGATGACCCAGTTACCTTATCAAAATCCGGTGACCTGGTCAAAACCCATGACCCAAGCCTTGGGCCGGGTCAACCACCGAGCCGGCTTTAAAAACACTGGTTACACTAACATTTCGTAAGCAAAAAGTTTTGTTTCTGTTTATTTCATGGAAAGTGGTTTTATGAAAACTTTCTTTTATTTGTTTACCATTAGAAAAGTTGTTCAATGAAAAACACACATTTTAGTCAAAGAAAATTTTAACTTGATTTTCAGGAAATTGTTTTCCTTTTATTTTAAACAGAAAAAACTTTTCAGAAGTTGTGAAGAATTAAAAAATATCTGATTATTTGTTAATTATATCAAATTTCCTCAATCTTTTGATTGCTATATATTTTGTTTTGAATAATGTATTTTTCAATTTCATCCCTTAAAATTCAACTGAATTTGATTTTTATACCAATTTTAGTTCTTATTTTTTTAATTGTTATTTATTTCTCTCTTATCCTTTTTCTGATTGAAATTTTTTATCTATCAGATTTGGTTTTCATTTTGTTGATTACTATTTATTTTATTTGAAAAGAATTATGAAGTTAAAATATTTTTTTTCAATTTTATTATTTTTTAATTTTTTGATCTGTCAAATTTAGTTTCCATTTTTTTGATTGATATTTGTATTATTTGAAATAATTTATAAAATTAATTTTTTTTCAATTTCATCATCTTTTAACTTTTTTATCCATCAGATTTGGTTTTTATTCTTTTAATAAACTTAAAAAAAAATCAAAACATTAATAAATTATTTAACAACTTATTTTTCATAATATAGTCGAATATTAGAAAATATTTTCCAACTCATTGTTTATGGGCACTATTAAAAATTAAAATAGTATTTTACTTTTTAAATTTTGATTTTTAATAAAAACCATTTTTTTTTAAATAAACAACTTCCAGCCAACAATCGTGCCGTAATCTTTTAAGAATTACAAAGGTAAAAATTCCAAGCCGCGTTCAATTAGTCAACGTCCAATAGACGGGGAGGAGCCAACTTGGTGTTTGGGGATACAATTAGTATTAAGTGATAATTTAGGGACACATTTGTATCTTTGCCAAGACGAAAAATCAAAAGAACCACCAGCGATACATTCTCCTATATAATATGTGAGAGAGCTTCATCTCATGTCTGATTTAACTGAACAATTCTCTCTTTTTTATCTGGAAAAACAAAAGCGAAAGCATGGTTGACTCGAACCTTAACAAGGTTAGTTTTTTTTCCCTTTTTCTTGGTTTGATTTCTTTTTTTTTTTGCTGTTGTCTATGTTAGAAAGATTTTAAATATTGATTGAAACCCAGTTGCTAGAATGGATTTTATGTTGTTATTCTGTTAGAAAGTTTTGATCTTGACATAAATTTAGAGTACATAAGAGAGGTCAGAAGGAGAAAATTTTGTAGGTAAAGTACAAATATTTATCAAATTATTTTGTTGCTTTTGACTGAACCTGTATCACGGGAACAAAAAATATATTGGTGATTTAAAAATTGTTGAGATAGAGATTAAAATGATATGCATGATTCACAAGGTTTACTTTGCATACTTTTGATAAATACTGCCACTGGAATTTGCATGTAATATAACATCGAGTAGTTTCTTATACAGGAGAAGGATCCTGGTTATCATTATTGGGAAAGAAGTTTTATTGGAAAGGGTTTTAAAATTTTGAGAGACATAAAGAAGTTGAGTGCTAGTGATGGTGTTTTTGAAGTTTTGGGATTGAAATATAAAGTGGGCTAACTGATTCAAGACTGTTGAAGTAGTTCTAGTTTGGAAATGGTTTGTCTAAATGGAATATGTTTGTGCAGTTCGTTTGACCAGAATTTGGTAAAGATCGTGGTACTTTTGATTAAGTAAATGGAAACTTTTAAGATGTTGTTTTTGTTGTATTACGCAGTGGAAGAGAAAAGTAATGCTGTTGTTTTTCATTTGGTATTCTTTTCTTGCATACACAGGAGCATTTAGTAACAGTGGTTAGCGAGGATCATGAGACACCATGCTGGGGGTGCGGGTTGCATCTTCTTCACCCACCTAATGCACCTGTTTTCAAGTGTGGCTGGTGTGGGGCAATAACAGATAAATATGAGTCGAAATGTGATCACAAGAATTATTGGTGGAGACACATGCGTGACCGTTGCTTTGTATGTGTCCTCATCGGCTTCATTCTCTTTGTAATATGTATGTCACAGTAATTTCTTCTTTCAAACCGTGTGTCTCACTCCTTGCAGTGAACATGTTTTTAAGCATTTCTTTTTGTAGAACTTTTAAAAAGAGGAATGAAGCAATTTTAACTTTGGAAAGTTAAAAGGAAGTTTTCTAACTAGCCTGAACTTCTCTTTTTCTATTTGCTGTTATCCTTGTTGCAAATATCATATTTTCTTTCAACTTGCATTTGATTTTTCATCATGAACTAGGATCTTCGTTTTCACAAAATCAAATTTCATCCTAAAGACTGTATTTCTCTTTATTGAACTATACGAGGATATCTATTGATTTCAGAATTAATCCAGAAACATTTTTCATCAAACCATTTTCTGATTTACTGCTTTTTAATATCACTGAAGTTTTTATCTATCTCATCTTAATCCAATTTCTGAAAGTGCAGGTGGTGGTGTGTGGGCAGTGTACCCTGTCATCTTCTCTATCAGTTATTTTTGTGGGATTTTCCATCTAACCATAACAGGTATCTTGTCAATAACTACTGTATTACTGTTTACTCTTACGGCCTTAAGAAGTGCTGGAACACCACCTCTAATAGAGTGGGGTGGCTACCCAGCTGTGGGAAAAAAACAGCTTGAAAACTACACCTTCTGTCACTACTGTTCAAAGCCCAAGTCACCGAGAACTCATCACTGCCGTACATGTGGAATCTGTGTACTGGACATGGATCATCACTGTCCTTTTGTAAGTGCTCATTATCTCTAGAATTTCGAAATAATTTAATAATCTGGAAGCATGGATGTGGAGTCTTGTTTCTGCATGTTATTTATTCTCTTGGAATTGTGACTTCCTACTAGTTCTACTTGGGTAATCTGTGAAAGCTGTATTTATCTGGAAATGTAAGGACTAAGGAGCTTGCAGTCCATACCTTAAGTTTTGGTTTTCCTCTATTGGAAAAATTTGTCTTCAGTGTTGACTTGTTAAGACCAGGAAGAAGTTGAATGGCCTTTAAATCTTAGGTTGCGGCCTGCTTTCCTTTTTGATGAATTTGCAGCAGTCTTCTTTCCTGTCACTGTATAAATTTGTACCAGTCTTAGCATCTTATTGCATTGCCAAACAAGAGAAAAAAAGATGAAAATAGACTGGATTTTAATACATAAAGATATCCATAATTTGGGTACAAATTCATTTTTTTTTCCCTAAGGATCTCAAAATTATTTTTCTTTGCTGAAGCTAATGTTAAAGTTTGGAGCTATGTTTATGACCTGTCAGGCTTTGGATTGCCGTACTATGTTCTGCTGAGTGCATGTAAAGAGCAATAGCAACTATGTAATGGATACAATAAATACTCATCAATTTCTCCCTTTTCCTGCTATTAAGTACCGGAATTAGAGGACTTCCTTTTCAGATCCCAATAATTGGTAAACAAGTTAAATTACAATATATTCTTATCTTTAATTAGTACCACTTTATCTGGCTGCCAACTTGAACATTTTTCTGATGTTTCTCATATTTTTACCATTTTAAACTCTGTTTAATTGCCTTTTCTTCTTTTTTCCTATGCCTTGTATTTTTTTAGTGTATATCTTACATGGACACGCATATAAGAATCCATATGCGTACTCACTTGCAATCAGGATTTACAATTGAAAACGATTCTTTTAATAAAAGAGGGAGGTGGTTAAACTTCATGAAGGCCTTCACATTCAGTTTTCCGTCTCATTTTTAAACCCAAGCTAAATTAACATATAAAATTTTGAGAGCCTAAGGATGCATTGCAATCTATTAAGTCAAAATAATTACAGAGGGAGTAGTTATTAATGCAATGTATTTGTTTCATATTGAGGTTATGCCTTGGAAGGTAGCTTGCTGGATTGGCCACCCAGCCCACCTCAGACCTTGTCTATACATGGATTGTGTTATGAATGTTCAATAGGTTATTTTTCTATCCTATGTGCAAATTTGGTCATTACTTTCTCCATCAACTTGCCCTTACTTTACACATGTTCTTGCATGCTAAGGACACTAACCATGCCTTATTAAAATCTTTTTGCAGATTGGAAATTGTGTTGGTGCAGCAAATCACCAACACTTCATTGCATTCCTTATATCAGTTCTTGTCAGCACAATGTATGTTACAATCATGTCCGCATATGCTGTTTTGCATATATGGCCTCCATTAACATACAGATACCTAGACCATTTTCGTGCTAGTGACAGATCTTTGGCTTGGAGAGCATTGCAGGATGTTGCTATTGCATTAGTAAGCTCTGCGGTGCTCCTTTCCACAAGAGGGCTTGTACTCGTCTATCTTTTTGTTTCCAGTATTTCTTTAGAGATTGGAATAAGCGTTCTTCTGTGGCAGCAGTTCTGCTACATATATGAGGGACAAACTTACTTAAGCAGCTTAAGTATGCGGGGAGGTGACGAAGCTGGAGAAAAAGATTGCAAAAATCTTTTCCGTTTCTTCGGCTGCCCATATCCTGTTTTAAGATTCTTGCCAAATTTCTGGAATTCACCCAAGAGACACGAGAAGTGAAATGGATACGTTGGCAGTGAAAGACACCATTATTTTCTGCAGAACTTAGAGAATCGGTTCCCCTTTCTCCTTGAAACTTTTCAGTTTCTTTTGGGATCAACTCCAAGGCGACTCAGTCTAGCCTCTTCTGATTGCTCTTAATTTATTTACCATTTTGATAGGTAACATAGGCAGTTGATATTGCAATTCAGTGTATTTTTATTACATAATGGAAGTGAGAAGACAGAGATAGGGAAGGTTCAATTTTTTTGTATATTCTGAGTCTCTGACAGTGTTGCTAGCCTTCTATCTATCTAATATATATATATATATATATAGCCGGTTCCATGGTTTGTTAATTCCTCCCCTCATCTATTTCAAATTTTATTAATAAATCACATTATTTTTATTTTTAATGACTATGGAGTATCCTTATTTTTAACATAACTGTGGAGAATATTTAATACAATTAAAATTGTTATTATATGGTTTTCTTACGTCTTAGTATTGTCAGATTTTTTATTTGTTTAAATCGAGGAGACCGAGATAATTGAATGTAAAGCAAATCGAAGAAAAGGACCTGATATTTTGAGGGTATAATAGCTCCTCAACTTTCTGTAGCAGTCTTTTAAAGCTATTCTCGACAACATATCAATTCTGGTCTCCTCGATTTAAACAAATAAAAAATCTGACAATTCTTACATGATTACATCACTTCGTGTTGTTTTTTCCTTGTTAAAATTGAGATAATTGAATATAAAATAAATTTTAAAAAAATATAAAGCTCAATTTAAAAAAACCAAATTTAAAAGGATGAAAATTTAAAAAAAAAATTGGTATAAAAAGAAATCCTAATATAAAAAGAATGATGTTAACCGAAGTTAAGTTTTTAAATCTACAACTTGGATCATACTGAGATCATTCAATCTAGAAAAAACACGAAACTCAATTCCTAACCAACCCTATATAGAAAGATGAAATTGAAAACTGATTCAAACTTACAAAAGAACCTAAAATAAATAAAAAATAGTAATAAAAAGAATGAGAGCCAAGTTATAAATGAAAACAAATAAGAGGACTCTGATATTTTTGAATTGAATGATGAAACTGAAAAGAAAATTTAATTTCATGAAAGGATCAAAAACAAAAAAACACTATAAAAAAATTAGCAAATATAAACGGAAACACCAACAGAATTTTTTCGTCAATAAATTACGGTGAACTTTACTGACAGAATAATATCTTGTTGTATCCATCATTAAACAGTGAAGAAAATATTCCCTTGGTATATATCAAGGGAATTATAGTGGAAAAAAAGATATTAAAAAAAAAACTAAAATATACACTGACATGTCATTTATATAGACGGAATGACTGACAGAATTAACCTGTCAGTGAAATCCTTTCATAATATCGTCAATAATATTTAATTTATAACTTGGCTAGCGACCCTCCTCCCCCATTTATTCTTCTTCATCTCGGCTCTGCAATAAACAACATACCTTCTATTTTAGCACAAATCAACCTCCTATAAATTTAGCCAACCCAACACTCAGTCTGTCAACATCCCTGTTCTGATTTAAATTTTATTAAGGATCCCCCACATCAAATAAGTAAAACTACCCATTTTTTGTTTGAACTCAATTTTAAAATGTTAATTTTTATTGCATATTTTTGTAGTATATGTATTTTGTTTAAGTGTTTACTTGTTTTATAGCTTTTTACCATAGAAATTTGTTGTATGAATGTATGATTTGTACATGTTAGGGTTTGTTTTGAGATTTTAAAAAAATATATTTGTTTGTAAATTGATGAAATTTATTTTGAATTTGTGACTTGGGTGTTTTGTAATGAAATAAATAATGGCTTACTTAACGAGTCTATTTTCTATTTTGTCAATTTTATTGTTGACTTGAAAATTTTGGTAAATGTATAGAAATATGAATTTATATAGATAATTGATAATGAATTAAGAGTACTATTAAAATAGATTGAATAAGTTTGAGTTAAACCAATGTTAGTTAATTTTGTTAGTTTACATAATTAATTAATACATGTTATCATTAATATTCTATATAGGTTTGATATAAGTAATGGATGACCGTTCATAGAGGTATCGAGATTCACCCGAATGGTTACGTAGGATGGATTATTGTAATGAGATTGAGGATTTTATTAATTACGCACTATCTAATTCAAGAAATATTAGTGGAGGTGGTATTTGATATTCATGTAAGAGGTGTAGGAATAAAAAAGTTTCATGATCTATATGTTGTAATGATGCATCTTCTATATAAAGGATTCGTGGAGAAATATCATATGTTACTTACGAGACCATAAAATATCATTCGTGGAGAAACATCTTCTAATTACGCACTATCTAATTCAAGAAATATTAGTGGATGTGGTATTTGATATTCATGTAAGAGGTGTAAGAATAAAAAAGTTTCATGATCTATATGTTGTAATGATGCATCTTCTATATAAAGGATTCGTGGAGAAATATCATGTGTTACTTACGAGACCATAAAATATCATTGTGGAGAAACATCTTCTAATTACGCACTATCTAATTCAAGAAATATTAGTGGAGGTGGTATTTGATATTCATGTAAGAGGTGTAAGAATAAAAAAGTTTCATGATCTATATGTTGTAACGATGCATCTTCTATATAAAGGATTTGTGGAGAAATATCATATGTTACTTACGAGACCATAATATAAAGGATAGTTGGATCAACTTCTAATTCTAGCATTGTGTATGAAGTTGTAGATGACAATAGTAATCCTTATAGGAATATGGTTATGGATGCAATGATAATGAATTAGGGTTATGCAGGTGAATGTCCAGTCATGGATGAAGAACTTAATGCTAACGCAACTATGTTCTTTGATCTTTTGAAAGATTTTGATAAACTATTATAGGATGGGTGTATAAATCACAGTAAATTATTAGTTGCTGCACAAATATTCACTATCAAGTCAGATTATGGGTTGAGTGAGATTGTTTATGATAAAATTATTAAATGGGTGATAAGAATTTTACCTAAAGAGAATAGGCTGAAAAAAAAAATTATACTGTTAAATCCATAATGAAACCCCTCGACCTAAGATACCAAAAAATTGACATGCATCCAAACTTCTGCATATTGCTCGGTATAAACTCAGAACTAACAGTGGAAGGACTCTTGTTGTACCTAGAAAACGTAGATCCATCTCAATCACACCTAGACTGCAAAGGTTATTCATGTCTTTAAAGATTGATGAGCATATGACATGACATCATTCATATGATACAGTAGATGAAGTGATGATGCACCCTTCCGATGATGAAACTTGAAAATATTTTACTAGGGTGCATCCTCAATTTTCAATGGAATCAAGGAACTTGCGTTTTAAGTTGTGTACAGAAAAATTCAATCCATTCAGGTCATTTACTACTTCTTATTCTTGTTGGCCGGTGATACTGATAATTTACAACTTGTCATCGAGGATATGTGTGAGGCTAGAATACATGTTTTATCTATGGTCATACACAGTCCTAATAGTCTGAGTCGGAATATAGATGTTTGTCTTCAACCATTAATTGATGAGTTGAAATAGTTATGGTCATTCAAGACTTTGACTTATGATGTATCGAGGAAACAAAATTTTTAGATGAAGATAGCTTTGATGTGGACTATCAATGATTTTCTTGCATGTGGAATGGTTTCTACTTGAAGCACGTACGAAAAATTAACATGTACTGTATGGAAAATAATAAGCCTCCATGTTAACAAATGATAGTAAAATGTCTTTTTTTTTTATTGTCACCGACAGTTTTTGTTAATAGAACACAAGTACATAAGGAACATAAATGACTTTTTTATTGGTATAGTTGAAAGGGATGTTGCACCGCTGCTACCATTAGGTGAAGAATTGTATGATATAATGTCGCAGTACAATGACATTATGTTTAGTTTTTAATTTGGTAAGCATAATTTTCCTAGTTTTGGTTTGACTTGCAATTGGATAAATCGAAGTATTTTCTAGGAGCTTTCTTATTGGAATACCAATCTCCTTTTTCATAGCCTTGATATCATGCACATTGAAAATAATGTGTTTGAAAACATTTTTAACATAATTATGGACATGAAAGGGAAGACAAGGAAATGCTAGAATAAATATACATTTGTTTTGTCACTGTAAAAATATGGAGTTGATTTATGATGGTTCACCGGTTGCAAAGCCCAAATCCAGCTTCGTCTTAGACTATAATACATAATTACTTGTCTACCAATGACTTAAGAGTCTGTATTTTCCTAATGGATAAGCTTCGAACAAATCTATATTGATGAATTTAGAGGATTACATATTGTATGGAATAAAGAGTTATGATTGTCACATGTTTATGTAAACACCCATTTACTAGCTTACCAGGATTTATTTCCAAATGGTATATGTAGTGCACTCGCAGAGATCATTCACTTCTTTATAGATATATGCTCTAATAAGTTGCAAACACAACACATGAAGAGGATTGAAATAAATATCGTCCAGACAATCTACACACTTGAGATGATATTCCTTCCTTCGTTATTCGACTCAATTAAGTATCTACCCATACATTTACTGTTTGGGACAAAAGTTGGAGGCTTAATCCAATATAGATGAATGTATCCATTCAAAAGGTTAGGGATTACACATGTATCGTAATTAAAATTCTATTGTCTTTTTTTTAATTCAAAATATTCATTTAATTCCATGTAAATACTTATTAAACCTTAAGAGAAAAGTAAAAAACAAGGCGTACTATTTCGAGCCTCATTTGAGAACAAGTATAAACTGCGTTCCAAGATATGATGACGGTGGAGAAGTGTCTTCAAGTGAGAACTTGTCAATATTCTCCCATCCTGGACAACCTATACCAAAAAATGTTATAAGGGGAAGATGCTTGATAAAAATTGAATTCAAACAGGCATATAATTATGTGCTATTTAACTACGATGAGATGAGACCTTTTATTTAGTAAGTATAATAATTAACATGTCGTTAATTTCAAACAATATATCTCTTATAATATCATAAATTAATAGATTGTTGAATTCTTTGTAAACAATATCATCAATTTTTACTATCTCAAAACTCACAGCTGACTAAATCTCAAATCTTTCGATTACAAGATGAATAATTTTTCACGTGGTTCATATCACATATAGGGACTGTTTCATTATTCTTATATTTCAAGATACTTAATTTCATTACATATTTCTTGTTAACTGTTAATGGTTGTAATTGTACTAGGTTTATCAATTGGGTGGGAATGCTAGTGTTATTTTGAATTTACTAAGTCTAGGTCCTGAAAGAAAGGTGAAGTGATATAGCAGGTATTTCATCAATAAACATGTTTTTCATACTGAAAAGTATGGTTAGGGTAGAAAGACATATAATAGTGGAGTATATGTTAAGGTATCTACTTCTAATGAGTTTGAAGTTGACTATTATGAGAAGTTAGAAGATGTTATTGAATTGCAATATCATAGTAAGCAAAACAAAGTTTTTATATTCAAATGTTATTGGTATGATACCAGTGATAAAGGAATCATAGTAGATCCCCATAAGGGTTTGGTCGAAATTAATACAAATGTTAGACTCTACAATGTCGATGATGTCGTCAAGCAATACTAGCAAGTTTATTACATATACACTCTTTCCTTTAAAAAGAATTGTTTGAGACTTGATTGATTATCCATAGTAAAAACCAAACACAGAGGTCGTGTTTAGGTTCTTTAGGATGTGATACGAACCAAGTCAGGTTTAAATTTTTTTCTTAAAATGTCTACTTACTAGTTTTGTGAGATCGAACATATCTCTCAAACCATACATCAAAACGAGCCAAACTTTTATAGGGAGATACCAGACACATGGAACTATATTGTGGTAAAGTTTCAAGTCAAATGGAGTTCAGGAACATATTATTGCAAAGGGTCAAAATTACTAGACATATATTGTTAAATTTGTCAAACTAAACCTTTGTGTATTGTCTAGGACATATCTGGAGCTACAAATGAAATTTATATGCAATTGAAGTTGGTTTAAAATGAGAGAAGAAGATGGAGTGGATTTTTTAGTGTGACAATTATCTAGAGCCCAAGAAAATCAAGCTTGTTGCGATTATTTTTACTGACTATGTCATTATATGGTGGGATCAATTAATGACAAAGCACATGAGGAATTATGAGAGGCAAGTTGATACTTGAGATAAGATGAAATCCCTTATGATGAGGATATTTATGCCTAGGCACTTTTATAGAGAATTGTATCAAAGATTGTAGAGCTTGAGTCAAAGTATAAAGAGTGTTAATAAATACTTTAAAGAGATGAAACTTGTTATGATTCGATCTAATATTGAGAAGGATAGGGAGGCTACTATGGCTAGATTTATGAATGACCTTTATTATGATATAGCTCATATTGTGGAGTTGCATCATTATATGGAGTTAAAAGAGATGGTGCATATGGCTGTGAAGGTGGAGAAACAATTTAAATGAAAGGGTACCATTCAGAAAAGCCACCATTATGACCTTCAAAACCTTGGAAACCCAATTGGATGGCTAATACTAGGGGGTAGTCCATCATAGAAAAATATGGAAGGCAAGGCCAAATACCCTAGAGAGAAAAAGACACCTCGATCGTTGTTAAAGGTAACAATGTTACTCCTACTTCTCGTAACCGTGACATTAAATGCTTTTGTTGTCTAGTTGTTGGTCATTTTGCTTCATATTGTCCAAAAAAAAAGAGTTATGATTATGAAAGCTAATAATAAGGTTGAGACTAATGGGAGGGATGAAGAGAAGATGCCACCATTAAAGGATGCTGATGATGTTTGTGTTGAGTATCCAGTTGAGGGAGAGGCACTTGTAGTGAGGAGAGTACTAAATATACATGCCAAGGTGGATGATTCAAAAGGTCAGAGGGATAATATATTCCACATGAGATGACATGTTTATAATAAGGTATGTAACTTAATTATAGATGGTGGTAGTTATACTAGTGTAGCTAATACTGAATTGGTAAGAAAGTTGAACTTGCACACTACCAAACATCCCAAAAAGATAACGACGTGTTTGAAGCCATGACTGAAAATCTACTAAGAATGTGCAAAAAATGAAGATTCAGGCTACATGGAGAAATTTTGGCATGAAAACTTTGTTTTTATTATCTTATTTTATTTATTTATTTAATGTTGAATAGTAATTTTTATTTTGGGTTTGTTCTGGCCCATTAAACATGTTTAAGGGTTTATTTCATTATTGGACTTATGTTAGTTGATTACTAGTTTAGGTCCATTAGCTTACAACCCAAAAAAAATCCATTAGGGTTAGTTTGAGGAGACTATATTATGTTTTTTTAACTGTAAATTTCACTAGCAAATTGGAGCATAAATGTGAGTTTTTCTTTTATTTGTTTGTGGGAAAAACAACTTTTCTTTACAAGAACAAAGATCGTACACTAACTTATCAAAAATTAATTGGCTTCATGACATTATTCGCATACTTAGGGTTCTTAGAAACAAGGTTATCTCTAGGTTCAAGTTTTTTTCCAATACCTTTGGTTCTTAGGTATAGGGTTACATCTGAGTCAAGGTTCTATCAAACTTGATTTTTGACTTTTCGGGTTATTATCTACTTCGTTGGGGGTTGCTTGACCATGTGATTAAAAGGTTTGGATCAGGATGTTAATGATGAAGTAAATGTGGGAGATGATGTCTTTCAACTTGATGAGTGAGTTGATCCATATCGAAATGCTTTGTCTCCCGACTTAAAAGAAAATTCAAAATTTTGTATCGCTGAGAAACTTTTGTTGATGTTGAGGAGTTAAATGATGTTTTGAGAACCTGCGTACATATAGAAGTCAATGAAGATGATAATATCGATGAAATCAATGCAGAAGATTGCGATGGAGATGACGATGATAAAGATGAAATTGAAGAAGAAAAAGGACAATTCTGATTAAAGTGCACAACTCGAATGTGTAATAAAATTAACTATAATGTAATATTTCTAGACAAAATTAACTTTAATATAATGACAGTGACGTGAATTTATTATTACATGACAAAGAAACATTTATTTTTTGTGATTTTATTATTATACACAGAATAGATAGATGAAATCAGTTTTATTATGTTGTGTGTTGTTGTGATTTTAAATATTTGCAGGATAGATAGATAAGAAATACAGATATAATTTGGCCACAAAAATTATTTTATACAGATGAAATTACTGACAAACCGTAAAATACCAACAGATATACCGACGGATTAAGTCTGTTGATATATTCTAGAGAGATTTGGAGTTATTTACTTCTTAATGACATTGTTCATTGTGTTCTTTACATATGGCATCACTGACGGATTATATCCATTGGTATATTCCAGAGAGCTTTGAAACTGTTCACTTCTCAATTACATTGTTAATTACTATTCATTGCAATAACCGATGGACTGAAAAAGCATCGGTTTCTGAAAATTTTTTATTAAATTAAAAATTTTAATTAAATGTTATAGATGGAAACACCGATTAAAATATTAAAAATATTAATATTTAATTATTCTTTAGTAAAATCGTATGTAAAAAAGCCCCAAATTAGAACACCAAAATCCCTAATTCATAACCTTCTTCTTCTTCTCTCTTTCTCTTCTGTAAAAAATGAAAACATCTCTCTCCTCCTTAACTCCTTCTCTTCACTTCACTTCTTCTCCACGCGTACCAGATATGTCATTCTCTTCTTCTTTTCTCTTCTTATTTTTACCCTTTTTTTTTAAATTAATGTCTCTCTCTTCTCTTTTTTTTTTTGTTATTTGTTCTTTTTTATCTTCTCAGCTTCGCTCACAGTGAATTTAAGGTAAGATTTTTTCTTTTTTCTTTTTTTTGTGTTTTTTGCATTATATTTGTTTTTTTATTTTTGTATTCTTAATAATTGTTGGAATCTTGTTGTTGGAATTTTTTTATATGAGAACAATTTTGTTGTATTTAGATGATGTATTAGAGCAACAAACTCTTCTAAGAGCAAGAAAAAATGGTTTAAAACTTGGTTGTTGTTTTTTTAACTTATTTTTCCAATAATATTTGAAATTTTCAAAGACAAAAATGGTTGAGAAAACTCAAATATTGCACAACTACAGTTGAGCTGTAAGCATCAATTTTAGAGACCAAAACTCACTCATGTTTATTAAACTGTCCAAGATTTTTTGCATATGATGGTGCTTGTATATACAACTACCCTCCCCAATGCTTATTAGGCATGTAATTAACTATAGTCAAGTTTAGGTTACTTGTCCTTATCAATTACAAGTTTAAGTTATAAATTTAGATTGATTTTTATAGGATATACAATATAATATTATTATGATAATAATTGTATATATTAAAAAAATTACAGAAAAGAAGCTTTGCTATTTATAAAGTAAAATTTTAGTTAAAAAGTAAAGATTAAATAATTAGGTTATATATATATATATATATATATATATATATATATATTAAAAATAATCTAAAAATAATCATAATGAACAAAATAAAATGTTCACTAGAAATTTTTTAAATGACCAAAATTCCTAGCAATTGCTTAACTTGGTGTAGCATAATAGAATGTTCATGCATGTATTGTAACAATATTTTATATTTTTCATTTTCTTCAAATTCAACACTTTAAGAAATTGAATAAAATCAACTGGTTTGTGGCAATCAAATTTAAATTCATGTGTATTTGCAAGTAATCAAAATTTGTTAGTCTTCCCGTACAGGAGAGGTGGTGTTGTTTTTTTTAATAAAAAATTAAAAATGATTTACAGTATCTTAATCCTTTAATTTGTGTAGATACCTAAGGAAAAGTCAATATCGCGTTGTACGAACATGATCACTGCTAGTTCTTCTAGCAGTGATTCTAACGACTATAAGTTGTTGGGAGCCAACCAGGAACAAGCATTTAAGTCACAAACACCCATTCTCAACACAGGCGCATTGAATTAAAAGTTGTCACACTAAGTGGGGGTCCCTTCAGAGCAGGATCTATTTACTAGAAAGTACCATGCCCAATAAAAGCCCAGCCACTCAATGTAAATTTGTTTTCCTTTCGTGCACTACTAAAAAATAAAAAACATGTTAACAATTTTTTAAAAATTAATTTCAATTAATGAATGCAATTTCAAGTTTAGAAATATTGAGACTGCCTAAACCATAACATCAACGATGAAATCATCGATGAAAGTTTCATTATTTCAATAAAGTCAAGTTTCCAAAAATCTTGAATAGAAACCTATGATTGATGCATGATTCAAGGCTTTTGGGTCTAGTGTTGCAGCCAGACCCAAGGCTCTTAGGCCTGGCGTTGCAACCATACCCACTTAAACTTGGGTCATTCAAGTTTAATATTATTATTTGTATTATAAATATTATTATTTTTATTATAATGAATATTGCTAATATAATAATGAATAAATTTGAAAAAAAATATTATTAATATTGAAAAACAATTATAAATTTGATTTTAAGAGTAAAATTAAAAACTATAAGAACTTGGGTCACTCATGTTTAATATTATGATTAATATTTTAAATATTATTATTGTCATTATTATTAATATTATTAGTATAATTATTAATAAATTTGAAAAAGTATTATTATTATTATTATTGAAAAAAAAACCATAGATTTGATTTGAATGGTAAAATTAAAAATTTTTGTTGTTGTTGTTGTCGTCGTCATTATCGTTGTTGTTGTTATTCTTATTATTATTATGATTATTAGTGTTATTATTAATATTTTTATTATTTTTATTATTATTAAATTTGAAAAAAAATATTATTATTATTGAAGAAAAATCATAAATTTGACTTGAATGGATTAAAAACTATAAGAACTTAGATCAGGTAAATTTAATATTATTATAAATATTATTATTTTAATTATTATTAAGAGAACTAGATCCTAGAAACTTAGGTTTGGCTAGGGCGTGCGACCCAAATTTAAATTATTATTATTATTTTTATTATTCTTATTATTGTTATTGTTATTATTATTATTATATTTTTAAAAAATATTATTATTATCGAAGAAAAATCATGATCTAACTATACATGTAGACTTAACGTTCATGAATTTTATTTTATTTTTAATATTTTTTATGTGGAAAATAATTAGCCCGCCGCCTATTTATACTAAATTCTACCATTCCACCTTAAAATAGTTTAATATATTATTTTTAAAATCTATCGCTCTCTAAAAATTATCGGGCCTATTTGTTGCCGGTATGCGTAAGGGGCCCAAGTGTGTAGCTAGAGGAAAATCAACCCGACCCGCTTCAGAAAACAAATCGTTTGGAACCAAAATATAAATAAAGTCTGTTCTTGGGATTTTCTCCTTAAAAATAATCGACACTGCATCTTTCTCGCTCTGAGACTCTCTTTTTGTATAAAACCCTAGCATATCTTTCAATCCTCTCTACAGCTCAGTAAGTTCTCTTATTTCCATTCATTAATTTATTTTAAAACTGTATAGATTATCTTTGCTTGGAAATTAATCATCTTTTTTGTTATGTTATTTACTGATTAGGGTTTCCAATTTCGAGATGAATGACTGGTTTCAGTTATTGATAGGGTCTCTTGGAATGGAAATTTGGCGGGTTTCGTTTGGTTTGTGATTTTGCTTTTGGGTTACTCTGAACTAATCAATTCTTTTTTTATGGCAACTTGTTATTTGCAGGTATTTTTTTTAATCTAAATTTGTGGGGTTTTCTTTGGTGTGGAGCTGGTTTGATGCGGCTTGTTTTTGAGATTTTTGATCGAGTCTTGGAGAAAAAAGAATGCCAGCCGCAGCAATCTTATCGCTTCCAGCACCTCCTGTTAATGGAGACGGGTCTCCTCCTCCACCATCCCAAGTGATAGAACAGCAGCCAAGGGAAGGTAGACCGGAAAATGAGGAGCAGAACAGAGCACCAGTTGCGACCCATACGAGAACCATTGGAATTATTCATCCTCCACCGGATATTAGGAGTATTGTTGATAAAACCTCGCAGTTTGTGGCAAAAAATGGACCTGAGTTTGAGAAGAGGATTATTGCAAACAATGCTAATAATGCCAAGTTCAATTTTTTGAATCCATCGGATCCATATCATGCTTATTATCAGCATCGTTTGACAGAATTTCGTGCACAGAATCAAGCTCCTGGACAGCAGCCTACTTCACAGCCTGCGGATTCAGCTGCCCCTGATTCAGCTACAAAACCTGATTTGGCTACTGATTCAAATGAAGCAGCTACCAAACCGGATCCTGCAGCCCAGTTTAGACTACCTCCTCCTAAGGTTCTTGAACCCCCAGAAGCAGAGCAGTATACTGTTCGGCTTCCAGAAGGAATTACTGGAGAGGAACTTGATATTATTAAGCTCACGGCTCAGTTTGTAGCTCGAAATGGGCAAACATTCTTGACTGGATTGACGAACAGGGAGATGAACAATCCTCAGTTCCACTTTTTGAAGCCAACCCACAGCATGTTCACCTTTTTTACTGGACTTGCTGATGCATATTCTAAAGTTTTGATGCCTCCCAGGGGTTTGACTGAGAAGCTGACAAAGAGTGTTGATGACATGACCACTGTGCTTGAAAGGTGCTTGCATCGCCTTGAATGGGAACGCTCACAAGAGCAGGCAAGACAGAAAGCTGAGGATGAGATTGAACAGGAGCGGATGCAAATGGCAATGATTGATTGGCATGATTTTGTTGTGGTTGAGACTATAGACTTTGCAGACGATGAAGATGAGGACTTGCCCCCTCCAATGACACTTGAGGAGGTTATAAGGAGGAGCAAGATATCTGCTATGGATGAAGATGAAATCATTGAGCCTGGAAAGGAGATGGAGATGGAAATGGACGAGGAAGAGATGCAGCTAGTCGAGGAAGGCATGAGGATTGCAAGTATCGAAGAGAATGATGGTGAGAAAGACACAAGGACAAATGAGGAACCAGAACCACCTATGAGGATTGTGAAAAATTGGAAGAGACCTGAGGAGAGGATCCCTGCTGAAAGAGACCCAACAAAGTTTGTTGTTTCCCCTATCACTGGTGAGCTAATTCCCATTAGTGAGATGTCCGAGCATATGAGAATTTCCCTCATTGATCCTAAGTACAAGGAGCAAAAGGAAAGGATGTTTGCCAAGATTCGGGAAACTACTCTTGCTCAGGATGATGAGATCTCCCGAAACATAGTGGGACTTGCACGATTACGTCCTGATATCTTTGGCACAACGGAGGAAGAAGTTTCTAATGCTGTGAAGGCTGAAATTGAGAAGAAGAAAGATGAGCAGCCGAAGCAGGTCATATGGGATGGTCACTCGGGAAGCATTGGGCGCACTGCAAACCAAGCTATGTCTCAGAATGCTGGGGAGGATCAAAATGAAGCTGTTAATAATGATGCAAGGAACCTTCCTGGCCCAGCAGCTCCCCCTCCCCGACCTGGTGTGCTGCCAGTCCGTCCCCTCCCTCCACCACCAGGACTGCAGTTGAATCTTCTTCGTGCACCTCCAAATACAGTTCAATATTCTGGTCCAGCTGGTGGGGCATATCCTGTACCTCCACAAAGGCCGGTCGGTATACCAATGATGCAGCCAAATTACCCCCCTCCTCCTCCAATGCAAATGGCATCTGGACAGCAACCCATTATGGTAAATCGACCACCCCCTATGCCTCCATCTATGTCTGGAAATCCAAGCATGCATGTGCCGCCTCCACCTGGATCTCAATATAATTCTATGGCAGTTCATCGACCTTTTGTCCCTCTTCATGTACCCCAACCCGGATTGCCTATGATGCCTCCACCACCTCCTTTGCCTCAAGGAATGCCTCCACCACCTCCACCTGAGGATGCTCCTCCTCCACTTCCAGATGAGCCAGAGCCCAAGAGGCAGAGGCTTGATGATTCTGCGCTTGTTCCAGAAGATCAGTTTCTGGCTCAACATCTGGTATGGATTTTTCTTTTTCAAAATTATGACTCTTATTCTGCAGTATTGGATTGGTCATTCCTGATTTGTGTCTGAATGCAGTCTTTCTTCCTTTATCTGACTACATGTTCAACTGATATTGTGCCTTTTATGCAGGGACCTGTGCGCATCACTGTTGCCGTTCCCAATCTTGATGAAGGAAATCTCAAAGGGCAAGTTCTGGAGATTATGATGCAGTCCTTGTCCGAAACTGTTGGCAGCCTGAAGGAAAAAATTGCTGGAGAGATCCAACTTCCTGCCAACAAACAGAAATTGAGCGGAAAAGCTGGTTTTCTCAAGGATAATATGTCACTTGCATATTACAATGTTGGACCAGGAGAGTCTCTGTCTCTCTCTTTGAGAGAGCGTGGTGGTAGAAAGAGATGAAGAGGCTCTTCGAAGTGGCCCATTCAAGGTTTTTGATAGAACTTTCTCATCACCAGAGATTTTCACATATTCCTATGGGACTTTGTTATTTTGCTTCCTTTGATGCTATTCTGGAAATTATAATGGCAATGTATTGTTAGTATGATTATATGACTCATTGTTGCTATGTTGAATTGTCATATTTGAACTGATAGCAAGTGGTATCTAATACAGATATGGCGTCATGGCAAGTGTTTCTTTAAGGGCAGTGGAAAGTAGACCAGTTTCTTTTGCCTAGGAACGGCAAGCCATCTGCTTACATCACTAACTACTGCTTCCTTCTGCATTTGCAGTTGTTTCTCTGGAAAATAAGTGCTTCATGGTCTTATTTTGTTTTTTTGAGTTCTTGTTATCAATAAATTGATGATATTTTATGGACTCAATTTTTCTTCTCTTTTCTAGTTTTGTTGCTGCAAGTTCTTTTCTTGGTAAATGCAGTGACGTGGAGGGTGATTTACTAGAACTAGGCTTTGTTTTGTAGGTAAGTGATTATGCCTGGGCTGTAGGAATGAGTGGGTGCATGCAGATTATACTAAGCACCCAACTTTCTTTCTCTTGTGGAGGGATTATGCTTCAATAGTTTGTTTCTATTTTGCTGTCATGCTTTCCTTTAACTAGCCAAGTAGCTAGCAGTGAGTTGGTGTTTTCTGATACTTTTCTTCTATGGCAACAGAAAAGCTAACTTGTAATGGATGGAATGATCTCTGCAACCCAGTGCAATTTAGCTGAGGCAGGTCGGTGATTCACCCATCTCATAAGTAGTGGTTTCTCCTTATGTGCTGAATCGTGATCGCAGTGCCTGAACCTGCTTCTTATTCACCCATCTTCTTTTATGCAGTGTTTACTACGGTTCATTGCTATTACAAGGAGGCTGCCAATTGGCTTCAATATTGATTTTTTCCTTCTGGGATGTGGCTTACAAATCTTTGTTTTTAGCTGGATATGGTAGATCACAACATTAGGTAGTTTATGGATCTATACAATTGTCAGATCTTTCTGTTCTATAATCCTCTAGTATTTTCTCTAATATGTTGCTCCTTTGTGAGTCGAGAAATTGGAATTAGAATCTGTTTTCTTTGTTAGCCACCAATAACTGCGTGCATTTCTGGTTTTTTATTGCCATTTTTTTTAGGCTATTTTGCCTGGGTTCTTTCTTAATCTTTCTGGCTATAAGCTGGTTAGCATGGCAGCATTTCTGGTTATTTGCACGTAGCGGTCTAATTTATTTGCTACGTACCTGTTGCGTATAAACCATTATCGGAATTGGCCCGTTTAATTTGTTTTTCTAGGTTTAGAGTGTGCCTTTTCAAGGATGTAGGTCAGTGCCCTTGGCCGGATTACGAGTATCGGTTCTATCTAACCACCATCGTTCTGCAGGCAACGTGTAGCACGGCTGCTTTAATGTTTCATCTCAGTGAGTGAAACAGAAGATGAAGATGATAAATCACTTTAAATTAACCAGAATTGGTCTCGGTGAAATCATTATCAATCGTCCACTGTAAGCCAATGGAACTTGCTAATTTTAGGCTGGAATTATGCAGATAAGGTAGTGTGGTTACAATCATAATCCATATTACAATGCAAGTGTGCAAAGTGTACGAGTTATTTTCAGCAGAGGATTGACCATTTGTAGTGTCTTTCAAGGTAGCAGTGGGAAGTCATTTTTCTTTGAAGCTGCTATGATTTTGGACGTCTGGAACATCAACCCCTGTGATTTCTCTAGAAAGTGGGAAGTCCTTTGATGCCTTGAGCTGCTACGATATGGCCAGCTTCTGACACCGTCTCGCCGCCCATTCCGCCTTCTTCCTTATTGATTACATAATGCTATTCCTTCTAAGGCCATGCCAAACGATACAAAACTGCAAAATTCTTGAAGCTAGAAAAGATTCTCAATTAGTGGATTGTTTAATACCAAAAACATATGAATATAACAAGAGAACTAATCACAAAGATGATAAAGGAGTTCTGAAGAAGATAAAGGAGTTCTGAAGAAGATGTACCTATATATGCCCTAAAATTTTATTTTACCGAGATTTGGTTTGAGCATTTCAAATTAAGACGTGTGATATTAAAATGTATTTTCTTTTTAAAGAAACACATCAATTGATATGAAACTCATGAAGAGCAATTTAATAGAAAAGGATATTTTAATTTCCCATGAAAGATGTTTTTAATATGGATAAAACAATATTGTTTTATAAACTACAACCACATCATTCTCTTACAACAAAGCAATATAAAGGTAAGAAACAAGACAAGAAAAGACTTGTAACCGTTATTTTCTATTATAAGGATGGTTATGATAAAATCCTTTTATGGTAATTGGCAAGCATGTTAAACCATGATGTTTTAAGAATGTGAACTTTAATAGTATGAATTGCGAGTATCATGCTAACAAATGAGCATGGATGACTAGGATTCTCTTCCAAAAATAAGTTCGACAACTTAATAGAAAAAATAGATAATAGAAAAGATCTTTTATTTATTGATAATTGTCTTGCCCATCCAAAAACTATTAAAGGTTTGAAAAATATTGAAATGTTTTTCTTGCCACCCAACATAACATTAAAGATTTAACTTTGTGATGCAGAGATCATACAAGCTTTCAAGATGCATTATCATCATTGATTTTATTAAAATCTTTTAGAGAGTTATGAAATTGAGATCCTAAAATAAGATGAATGTTTTAGAAGTAATGAGTCTTGCAATCTCTGCTTGGACAACAAAAGTTAAAGCAAGTACAATTGCAAATTCTTTTCGACATTGTAAAACTAGATCTATGAATAATGTGGCTTTAGAGAATTTGGATCAATACTCATATGATAGTGTTCAACAATTGCATGTTCTAATCAAAACATTAAAGAATCGCGATATAATGGGTACTAAGTACCTTTTGAACTACCTAGAAGAAAACAGGCAACTTTAGAATTATCGAGTGACAAGCAAATTATTGAGATCATGGAAAATGATAAAAAAAAAAAAGTTGTTAAACCTCGTGTAGTTCATGATCTAGATCGCGGGTTTAATGGGTTAAGCTGTGAAGTTTGGGTCTATTCAATATGTCACCGTCTCAGTATTAAAAAAATATAATCTTGAATTTTTTTTAATAGCTAAAGCATGTTTTTTACTTGTTGTCTGTGTTGCCTTTAGACTTGCCAGAACAACTAAATCATATTGGGACAACTCCTATACAGATTACTTTTAGATCCATGCTATGTAAGGAGTTGGATCAAGATGTTTCAAGATTGACCTACTAGGTCATGTCATTTTTTTTTCCTTTTCTGTTTTTTTATTATTATCTTTAAAATTCCATCTTCCAATTCTTTTCTTAGGATTGAATTCTTATTGGATTCTTTTTTCAAATTCATTCATCAACATTTGATTGGATTTTGAATTGGTCTTCATAACTTGTTTTTATTTGCTTTCTATAAGGTTATTACAGTCTCAAGCAAATATCACAATATTTGATTGGTGCTTGATTTTGTGAGTGTCTACTTTTTTGTTATCATATCATTAAGTTAAAATTAGTTTTTTTTTTTTTAAAAAAAAAACAAAATTGTTAAACTCAGTGGAATCCATGACTCAGGTCACAAGTTTAGAGAGTTAAGTTGTATAGCCCAGGTCAATCCGATATGTTGTCATCTCAATATTAAAATAAAAAGACATCATCTTGAATTTTTTTTAAAAAAAAACAAACCATGCTTTTTAATGATTATATAGGTTATTTTTTGGACTTGTCAAGTTGATTGGATCATCTTAATGCAACTCTCACATAAGTTAATTTTAAACTTGAATGAGCTAAGGAGTT
>Ga0307515_10005861_pt1 | contig 24792 bp, 14 predicted proteins | sample 17_EM_MG_FD_194513 | JGI IMG/M metagenome (GOLD analysis project Ga0307515, IMG submission 194513) | Populus trichocarpa ectomycorrhiza microbial communities from riparian zone in the Pacific Northwest, United States - 17_EM | ecosystem: Host-associated > Plants > Roots > Unclassified | place... | reverse complement strand
CTTGGCACCTCCTTATAAGCACCTCGGGCTTGCAGCCCTTCCCTCCTCATCGGTTCGTCTCTGTACTCAGGCTATTGCCTACCCTCATTACCATATCGTCCTCTTCCATCGACTCCCTATGTGACTCATGCTCGGCTTGCCTGCTCCCTACCGTACACCCTGGCAATACTGCCTTACAATCACGACATTTTAGTGTAGCTAATTAATCGCGTATGCAGATACAAGATGTCATTACATAATTTTGACTTTTGGTGTACTTAACATACAAATATTAAATATAACGATACCCTTGCTATAACGATACGCTCGGCCGTACGAACTGTATCGTACTAAAGAGTTTTTACTATAGTAAGGTTATCTACTAAATAAAAGGTCCTTCTAAGCCTTTAGCGCCGCTGTTTATTACGGACTATATTAGGCTTATTCTTAGTGGGGTCCTCTTATTATATTTAGCGTAGAGTCCGTCGTTGGCTGCTATATAGCCACTTATTATAGGGTTTTGGCGTTATAAGTTAGTTAAACATTAATAACTTTTTAACGCCCGTGTGGTAATATTGTAATAGTAATTATCGTTAATAATAAAGCAATTAGATTTAGCTCGTTAGGCGTAAACCCGGGCTTATAACCGGTTAAATTAAGGTTATAGAGCTAAAACTCTGTGCACCGCTTATTTTCTATACAGCCTGTACGAGCTTCGGTGTCCCCCCCCGTGCGCGCGCAACACCACACACCTAATTTCGCTACGTCTGCAGCTAAATTAGTATGTAGAGCTAGCAGGAAGGGGTGTAGTACGTGGCCAGGGCTTGAGCCACGGCCCACCTCGAATTGAGACCTCGGATTTGAAGTTGTTTTGAACTCCTCTCCCTCACCAAAAGTCGTGATATTGCCTCCAGATCTTGGTGTTTTACCCCGTTGCTTTCCTTAATATGGCTCTAAATATAGGTGACTGGCGGTACGCCTTTATTAAAATCCTTTTCATAGCCGGCGTCAGTAAGCGTGCATACGCCCGCGTTTGGAGCATATATTGATAAGAGAAAGAAGCTTTACAACACCACGATCTAGAACAGATATCACGACTTTTGGTGAAGGAGGGGACTCCAGAATAGCTTCAAAATCGAGCTCAGAGCTCCGAATTCGAGGTGGGCCGTGGCCGTGGCTTAAGCCCTGGCCACGTACTACACCCCTTCCTGCTAGCTCTACATACTAATTTAGCTGCAGACGTAGCGAAATTAGGTGTGTGGTGTTGCGCGCCCCCGGGGGGGGGGGGACACCGAAGCTCGTACAGGCTGTAGAGAAGCCCTCCCATAAGCTTATTTGCTGTGTTGCAAATTATGCTAGAACACCAGTACTCCGCCCAATGTCGTGTTCGGACGATCCGGTCAGGATTGACCAAGTTTCGTTTCAAAACATGCGATAAAATGATAGTAATGTGAAGTGGGCGAGTCGAGCACAATGCATATGCTCGAGTGGAAATCATATCAAGAGATCTCGAAGTTAGCAAAGTGATCAAATAGAGGTGTTTTGTAATAGAAGATTATATTTCGCATCTGGGTTTATTGAAAAACAGTACGTTTCGATGGACAAATCGGCGTCCGGGTTTCTAGCCTTACAAAAAAAAATTATAACCGTGCCATGAGCTGATTCCTTCTCAAATCATACCATGTACTGCAGCACCAATAGTTTCATGCACTATCGCAATCATGCGCTTAAGCAACTTTCTCCATTGGCAGGCTCAGGGTCAGATCTTAGAGATATTGCCATGTCAATCCATTTCAAGCCTTTGCGCGCTTAGCTGAATGCTCGTATCTGTCGTCGCTCCATCAATAAAATCATTCATAATCACAATTGTCCTTTCCGCTCTCAATCTGTCCAGGGCATTCTCTCTGATCCATGGAAGCAAGACCATGTCATTACTCGCTTTTGTACTGGTCAGACAGCTCGTTGCCGCATTTGCGGACAACACGCTATAGATCATTACTTCTTTGATGCTCTGTGACGTCGCCTGGCATTGCAAGATGGTGAGATCGGTTGACTCCTGGCCTTCTGTGGTCATGGACTCAAATTGAGCAAGGATAGGACCCGGAGTGAGAGTCGCATATGCTTCCGCCGTCCAGCTGTCATATTTCTCCGCCTCTATGACGCAGATAAGTCGTTGGCCATTACCGCGCAGCACATCAATAGGCTGATTGAAGCAGGATCTGTCACCCCATGTGAGATATGTGTTTCGTGCATTGCTGCAAGCCGCCGTTAACATATCCGCAATCTCCTCATTTGTAGGTTTCTTGCATTGACTGATGATGTTATCGTAGCGAATATGTATAGTGACTATCTCGGTCGGATTTTGGTCCAAGAACTGCACCTGTTGGTCCAGGAAGTCATCGAATGCTATCCCAGGGATACAAGCATGCTGGAAGTAGAATTTGTTCGGCAGTTCCGAAACTCGTTGGAACATGGGAAGCAGCTCGGCGGGCCGGAACTCGAAGTAGCGCGCACCAAGTGTGAGCATGACGGCGACCTCCTTCTTTTGTGTAATTGCCATTCCGTACACTATGTCCGGTAGACGCTGCAAAATAAAGTCATCCGGAATATGGGAGAACCATCGAAGCTTAGGGATCAGCTTGCGGAGCTGTGAAACCATATTTAGATCTGCAGCCCTTAGAATTGCATCACAGCTTCTCATGCTATTCATGCCGTTGTCATGAGGTGCGGCGATGACGAAACGAGAGAATGGCTTTTGGGCTTGAAGGGAGCCAGGCGGCGCGACGCTTCCCATCCAGTACCGGTTGGAAGTAGAGCAGACTGTCACATAGCACTGATCCCGGTTTGTGAGGCCGAATTCGCCATGTCCGGCATCGTAGAAGCAGTAAGTGACGACGACTTCATCGGTGACAATGGGAACGAAACTTTGCGTCGCGGTCATGTTGCCACCTTCAATGTTACCCGTAAAGCTGTTAATATCGTTAAACGCACTCGCAATGATTTCGCCATTGTAAACGACTTTCCACTCAAAGCGGCCAGTGAAGTGCGCGATGCCGGGGATATTGTGGGACTCGACCTCCAGATGCTTGCTGGTGAAGTTATCGGCGGAGGTATGCCTCACGATCTGCTTCGGCACCGAGAATTCGATCTCATATCCGTCTATGGAGATATAGGAGTAGACTTGAATTCCTTTGCTTGGCATATTGGTGATCGGCGTTGTACAATGTGGGGATGATGCAGGAACGCGGGGTTCGTGTCGTCGAATTAAGATTATCCCTGTTTTTGTGGTCGTGTTTATGCACGTGAAGCAACCCCTCAATTATGATTCAGTGTTTACTCTTTAGGCTGTTCTTTAAAGGCCGTATATTGGTCTGGACATCGCATTCCCGAGCGCGATACTGCATATTTATCATGCTGCCATATGTTCCGGAGCATTACCACTTCAGCAAGTACGAGTACTCTGTTTCTAACCCACTGCAATTCTCTTATTCGCTACAGCTCCTCAGAGGCTACCCCGCAGAATTCCGGGTGTCCTTGACGTTACGGCGCTGCGATCATTACAGAAAGGCGTGACACTGTCCACATCTTGGAGTATCAGTAGTGATTACGACTAGGTTTGACGGGGACATCACCCCGCTTCATCACAGGTTTCATCCTACTGCTCGGACACTCATCTTGTGCTGCTGGTGATTTTGGTAGCTCCCCAGACGTCGAATACATTCTCGGATCATCCCTTTTACACCTTGAACATCGACCTCCTTTCACGGGTCTCGCAATGGATTCCTACTCGGGGCAATTGGAGCGAACTGTGGACACTGCCATCTTAACATGCGCCCTTAAGATGTCTGGTTTGCTATTATGGTTTGGCTTAGTATATATATCAATAGTAATGCTGAAGGCCTGGGAAAGTTGCTCGTGGTACGTGAAGGCTAGAAACGGTTGATAGTCGAAATAACGCCTGGTTGTTATGGAGAGGGTGTGAGGGCAATGATATACGAGATAGTAAAGAACCTCCTCACGCCTAAGTTGCGAGAGTGGATAATGCCGAACTTCACTGCGACAACAGAGGCCGACCATGAGGTTGCTTCCATTGCTATTATGGGTGCAATGCAGAAGTCCTTCGGGCACCATATGGAGGAGACATGCGGAATACTGTGACTTTCCTTGGGCAAGAGCAAGGCTGCGAGAAGATTCTTAGCCTTTGGATTTCCTTTCAATCCTGGGAGAGGAAACCACTCTCTGGGGCTTCGCGCTTCGCCTGAAATTGGCATTTTCTGGGTTCATTAAAACCTTCGACTCGCCTAAGTCCCATGACATTTTGCAGTTCTAGTAGAGTATGGTCAATCACTGTCCCTCTGGGATGTGTGGTCGTGTATATAGAATCGAGCCCGAAGACTTTCCATCTAGAGTCATGTCGAACGGAGCAGTCAAGGAGAACTCTGTCGAATTAATGTAGGCTATTGAGCCTCAATATATACAGTCAAATGAAATAGCCGAGACACCCCTAATCTATACCCACATAGGAAACAGAACGACGATCGCAATTAGCGCATCGTTCGACAAGTCATCTTGGTACCTCTGACAGTCGGCTCTGGAGGCGGGGTGCAGCTGAGCAGGGTCACGGAAAAGTTGAACAGGGTCACCGATGGGGGTCGGCGAAAGCTGAACGGGGTCACCGATGGAGCGCCGGAAAAAGGTCGGCAGGGTCACACTTTTACCCATACAGAACACGCATTGGTAGCCATATTTAACTTAAGTGACCGCATAAACTAAAATATCTAGGGCATATGCTATGTATACGCAGGCATATAGGATATATATATATATATACACACATATATATATATATATATTTACGCGTGTTACAGTATATAAATAATAAGTGAAAACTATATTGAAGCAAACGAGAGTATAGTAGGATGGTTAAACGGCCTACTAGTTAGTATATATAACCATATACTACGCATATGCTAAGTATATGCAGGCATTCTAGAGCTTACCTAATATTAAACATAAAGATAATAGTTCTTAAGATAATATAATCGGCGGAGAGGGTATTAAAGATAAAGAGGGTAAGGAGGAGGATAAGGAGGGCGAGGGTTAAGATAGTATATAATAGCGGCTTCCATTTTATATAGGTCTCTCTAAAGTAAAACTATATCTGACTTTGTGTATAAGCTATGTATATGCTTAGAATAGCTAGGGAATACTTTAAGACTATAGAGTACTTATTAGCTCTAACGGTAAGTATTAAGTTATTATTTAAGAGGTAATAGACTATATTATAATGCTAGAATATCCAGTAACTAGGAAAGAAGGAATTGCATACTTTATTTATAAAGTAATACCTCTGCTGTCTATAGATGCAGATAAAAAAATAGTATATAAGGTTATTAATTGGTATATGTTAAAGGTAAGCAATATATATATAAAGCATATGCTATATTTATATATCTAGCAGATTTAATTCTTATTCTATTAAACTGGTAGCCCTAGGATTATATAACTATAGCTTCTTAGTGAAAACAATTGGGAGAGTAAAAAAGTATTCCACTAAGCGTTTAAATGTAGCGGTATTAGACACTATGAGTACGCCTATAAGGATATGCTCTGTATATACTTAGTATATAATAGGGTTAAGCTTAAATTAATTAACAACCTCTAAAAGCGTAGTAGTTATCTATACTAGGTAGTAGAGATTAATAAAATGCTTAAGTAAAGCATAGAGAAGTAAGTATTATCTATATATATTAGGTATATACTTATAATATACAGCTACTACTACAGTATTCTATAATTATGGCGGTAATATATCTACCCTAGTATATAAGAACGTGTATATAGTAAAAGTAAACTAATAATGTTTTTTTAGTATGGAGTATATATATGTCCGGCGTATGCGTAATATATGCTTATTATATATAGGTAGAGTTTATTAGTTGTTCTAGTAGCAGTAATACTAAACTATGGCATATTGCCTGGCCTTTATTATTAATAACTGCCCGGGTAGATATTTAATACCTTTAGTTACTTATTAAATATAGAGTTTAGGAAGTTAAATGAGAATATACCTATATTGGATATGTAACGTTAAAGCGAAAATATTGTAGTATGTAATGTATATATTGTGTATGCGCTATATATATGCTAAGCCGATATAGGATTTAACCACCCGTAAGGCTAAGGTAGAGTAATGGGCCGAATATGCGGTATATAGTTAGACTGCTATATTCCTATTAATATGGCACGGTATCTTTATATTTGCCTTATTATACGAAATTCTTATATATATTATTTACTATATCTAATAAAGCTACCAATCAATCTTGCTAATAATGTAGTTGAAGTAATAAAGTAAGTAGATATCCTAAGCCTTACTATACGTATACTCCGTATATACTCCGTATATATAAATAAAACTACTTACTATTATATAGGTTGATTTATCCTATTGCTGTAGTACTATATTTTATATAGAAAGTATAAAACGTAGACACTACGTGCTGTATATAGTAGTCTTAATATTAAGGATTAAATTACTGCTCTAATTCGGAAGGAAAGGATGCTATAATTCCCAGAGGGGATAGCATATGTAGGTGAGTATAGGTTAGACACACGCTAAGTATATATAGAGGCTAAGCGTAGTAGGTATACTACGCGAGTTCTCTATTAATTAATATAAAGAGAACACCGAGTAATGGATTTAGGCAATTTATAACTTCGATAACGAGCATTTCCTTATTGTATGTTGTATATATATATAAGCTAAAGCATTTTAACGCGTAATATGTATCGAAATAGACCTATTATTTAAGATGGTTTAAGGCAAAACGAATTTATTCTTAATTATAGGATAGGACAAGAATTCTAAATATATGTATACCTTATGCTATATATATGCTATATATAAGCTAAACACTTATAGGAATTAAGGTGTAGGTATACGCCTTTCTTAACCTAAAAACACGTGCTGCGTACGCAAAGATGTTTTAGCTAGTATTTAAGGTTTTAGGTAATACTGCTTAATTATCTATATAATTTACATATATTTACGGAACTGGACTTTACACTACTATAGTTAATATATATAAGAAATAAGCCGGCGGTAAGTATACGCTCTGTATACGCTCTATATACGCTCTATATATGCTAAGCATATACTTATAATATAGGCTTTAGAGATTACCTATATATAATTGACCTATTCTGTAAATAGGACGAACACCTTTAGTATATGCTTGTATTTTGCCTAGTATACATTAAACAAAACTTTATAAAGCGCTTTTAAACTTATAAAGTAAGATATATTATAGAGCAGATATAGGAAGTAGAGATAGAGTAGAAACTAATAGCGCGTATATAAAGTATATACACACTATATCTGGAGCTTACGTCTTAGATAAATAATAAGAAGAAACTATAGATACTAGCTAGGCTTATAAAGGAAAAGTTAAAGGTTTTTTATAAGTAGTGGGCGTATACACAGAAGCATACTAGAATTAGTGAAAGTAGTTACTTTTAAGATAATAACTTTACTAGTTAAAAGTTATGCGTGCTTATAGTAGTACTACGGTAACGGTATATGCTCTATATATACTTTATATATTCTAATATTTTAGTATAGGCTTAAACTTTATATATAAGAAATGTTTAATCTATAAGAGCTATATAAAGAGACGGGAATAGATAATATATAGAAAAATTAGAGTAACTTAAAGCGGATAGTAGTATAGCTATAGAAACAATATATATATATATAAAGTATATATAAAGCATATACTAAGCTTAAGCAGCGTAGAAATAGTAGAAATTAGCTAAGCGGCGAGCTAGAAATCCTAGCCTAAATCTTCCTTAAAATCCTTAGAATCTATTTAATACCCCTAAGCCTATTATATCTAGTGGCTAGATTATCTCGCAGATAAATATAGTAGATAATAATATTACATTAGTATTGGATATATTGCGCGTATCTACCGTATATACAGCGGAAATACTACTACTACCGTTATAAAGTTAAACACCCCAGACTATAGGCAAGAGGTATAGGTCTTACCTATTTATAGAGGAGCTAGAAAAGGAGGTATATATACTATATATAGAAAATATAGAGTAATAAATTAACAAATTAAAATAAGCTAAAGATGTATATAATAAAGCAAAAGAACTAGCAGAGCTTAAGAAGTAGGTATAGGAGTATAATATTAGTATATAGGGCGTATATGTACAGTATATATATAGAAAGTATTATATAGAGTTCTATAACGAATAAAGAATTAATTAATATAGGCCTATCGCCCCGTGCCCTATATTGGGTATATACCTAGCCTATTTACTAAATAAACCCTAATAAAACTCTAACTATATATAATGCATACTATATACTATATACGCAGCGTGCAGGCCTAGTATATACTAGGACTTATAGCTTAGGACTTACGCGGTAAAGGTGAGTTAAGTAGCAGGTTCTGCCCGCGGCTTATATAGAGTATAAGCATAATATATATAATGGAAGAAACTAAACTTACTAGAGCTCTTACCTCTATTATAACGGCTTATTGGCTTTTTACTTACTAGTGCTAAATATTAGCTGTGTATATATAGGGTATGTGTAAGATAAGCTTACCTCTTTAGCGGCAGGTAGACGGCAAGGGGGACTCCTTATAGTAGTCGCCTAGTAGGGTTGGGCCGCGCTGTGTATATAGTTAGCGTATGCTAAATATATATAGATAAAATACTAACCCTACGTTTTAAGCTAGTGGAGGGAGTGGATAGGCTAACGCGCTGTTTCTCTCTTATTAGTATACGCCTAGCATAAGTATATATTAACCTATAGTTAGTAGAAGATAATAGGGGTTTGTATATGCGAAGTATATATATATATAAGCTAGCAATATAACTAAGTAGTGGTTTTAGTAATATATATATAGGGCCTATATAAAGTCGGACTTTACTAGTCTCCTAGATATAAAGACGAGCGTTTATTTCCAAATTAGGTAATAGTCTTAGTGGTAGCTATACTTGTTCCTTATATACGCTACCCTTAGGCCTATAAGCACCCTTAGGTCTAAAATTAAACTTAGGGGGAATAAATATATATATAGATAGATAGATAGATAGATATATTAGGGTATAGTGTGCATATATAGAAGCGACACTAGTGCTCTTATCTTGCAATAAAATTGCCTACTAAATTAGGTAGTAAACCCCTAGTCTTAAGTACTATATTTAGTTAGCTTAGGCTAGATATATGCTAAGTATAGAGTAAGTATATGTAATTAAAGTGCAGGCGTCTATATACTCTAAAATTCTTAACCCTAAAGGGCCACGGCTGTATATAGTGTTAGTACTATATATATAGTGTATATATATAATTTACCTAGGCTTATACAGGTACCTAGTATTCCGCTAGCTACTAGAGAGAATAAAACGCTTTAGGGCGCTGCGTTATATTAGCGTTGTATATATATAGCATATACTAGGCATATACTTCTCCCCTATAATTAACTCCGTAGCCAACGTGTTAGTAATAGGAGGGTTAGTTACTGTATATAGTAAGTATATACCTTTAGTAAACTGTATAGTAATATATATAGGCACCGCTGTGCTTATTACGGACATAGCGGCGGTACTATAACTCTATTAGTAGGATATAAATACTATATATATACAGAATATACGCTAGGCTAGGCTGTAAAGACTCGGCCGCATATCTATATACTGTTTACTGCAATATCGCAGCTATGTTTATTATTAGTATATACTATATATAAGGTGTAGATATACGACCTATATTATAGAGTTAACAGCAGACAGTATAAAGGTAGGGTTAGGTAGATTTAGTTTACGCTTAGTATATACGCATTCTTTATATAGAGCCTTTTTAGCACCTACTTGCGTTGTCTTAGATAGTCACAGCTAGGGCTGTATAAGGTTAGCATATACTATAGGTATACGGCTTTAGATTTACGTACGCCTTCTACCTACTACTGCTACGGCGGCGCGTGCTTTGTCTACTATAAGCATATACTTTATATGCGCGTTCTCTATAACTAATCTGGTATTACCTAGTTAGGGTTAGGGTTAGGGATCGGGCCTATGTACTTCTATTAATATATGCTTTTTTTAGGCATATATAAAGTATATACTTACTATAATGGTACCTAAAGGCGCTAGGGTTAGTGGCACCGGCTACCTACGGATTATAAAAGTCTGCGATTATAAGGTTTATAGTGAGCGTAGGCTAAGCGTATACTAAAGTAAAATTAAGATGTTAATGTTGCCCTAGCTAGATATTAGCATATGCAGCGCTTATATATAGGCTATATAGTATATACTTGTGGCGTATACTATAGTGTTATAGAGAAGTTCTAGTGTAACCGCTGTTGTTGTAGATATGCGACGCGTATGCACGGTCCATATTTTAATAACTTAGCTCGCTTACTTTATACGGTAGCTAGTAGGGTATATATACCCCGTATATGCAAGCCACGCGTTATTTAATATTCACGATTTATTATATACCGTTAATTATTAAGCACTATAAAATTTTATTAAAAATTAAATTTATTTTGTATATGCGCTGCATATGCAGAAACTCAGCAGGGTTAGAAGCTGAGCATAGTCAGAAAGGTTCTGACCCTGTTGAACTTTGTGACCTTGCCGAGCTTTTCCGTGACCTCGCCGAGCTGTAAGCCCCTCTGGAGGATCACAAGGGAAGTTAGTATTAGAGTACGTCATATTTGCTGGCATTGTCGGAGCACTGTATCTCAACTGTGAAGAACCGGTTAGCAAAGAAGCATGCTGAGGTGGAATCAATTCTTCTCTTTGCTCTCAACAGCTGGACGCCATTCAAGCAATCTCTGATTGGCGGATCTGCAATACGAAAGAATGCGCGAAACCAATGACGGTGAAAGACTTGAGAAGATAATGATATCTCACCATTGAAGGTACGGGAGATTATCCCTTAATCGTTGGGGTCCTTAGAGAATTTGCTACCGGATTTGATTGGGCACTTGCATTGAACCGGATTCCCTGATCGGCTGGTCCCTTATCGATACTAAGCTACACGTTGAGCGAATCTTGCGCCAAATCCAACAGTTTTGCGTCCTAGCAGCAATGAACGAGGGTTCAAGAAACGCCGTTGAATCGGCCCCGAGTATATGAACATGCTGTACTATCGTCTGCATCGGTTGAAACTTCCTTCTCAGTAGTTGCGTCCAAGCGCATCCTGTAGAGCTTTTTTTGTCTAGTTGCATGCATTTTGGTGGTCATTGCGCCCAACCAACCACTCCCTTCAGTGCATTCGTCTCACTTGGAACCCGCTTCACTCAGCATTCGGCAAATCGGAATAGAATCTGTGCGGGGCGGAAAGGGCGATCATCGCGTCGGTTCCTGGGAGAATCCAGGATCTTTGACCCGGGTTACGATCTGGCTCGGTTCAACTTGTTCCCTTCTTTTCCACTAGCCAAAATCGCCCAGTCAGAACACCACCCCATAAGTCTCCACAGCACTCCATTAGCTTTCATCCTTAGCCATTGGTCATGCCGAAATCCTAATTCAGCCAGCGATCGACTTCTCCGATGGGGGAAGCAAGGATAGAGTGACCCGCCTGATGACGATCATTCTCTTTTTGACATGAGATCTGTAGGCTTTCTGTCATGGCCATGTAACTGTGCCATCCGCCCGGAGCTTTAAAATGTATATCCATGATCTCCTGCCCATCCTTAATCAGTATTTTCCTTTCAAATTTACCTGCAAAGCTATTAACTTTTCTACCCAAACTTGGAGTGCTCAAAACAGCAGAGATGCATCTTAAAGTTGTCTCCCTTCTGCTCACGGCCACTTATGCCCTGCCGTCCACACCGAGCATCGGAGAAGTCGGAGATAAGCTCAAATAGTGAGTAGAATGCTAATGTCTCGCTCCAGGGATCAGATTTAATATGGCCTGCAGCCTCCTCAACGATCCTCCTGACTCCCCAAATGTCATCGAAGCGCTCTCAAACCAGGACCTCTACGCCCGCTTATCCAACCCCACTCAGCAAACGCCTTTCGAGCCGCCCACGCCTTTCCTCAGTCCCAGCTCTTCATCCTGCGGCGCACAACCAGTATGCCCAGCATACGACGGCGAAGTCCGCATTATCAACGACCGCAAATACAAGCTCTACTGTTACAACGCGCCTTGGGGAACCTACTTCTGGCTCCCAGCCGCCAAATCGCTCGAAGAGTGCGAGGCGCAATGCCACAAGAACAGCTACGACTGCAACGGGCTGACATTCTACCCCTTGACCGGCGCCTGCTCGCTCATCTACAGCAAGAACGCCGCGCCCTACATCTGGGACAACGGGTACCCGAAGATCGGCGCGATCCCGGTCGACGGAGGTAACACGATGGCGTTCGGCCCCGGCATGCTGTGTCCGCTGCCCGGGTCCGACAACCAGGTGTGGAGTTTTGGTAAGGACCAGAAGCAGCGGTTCAAGATGAGTTGCACGAATCAGTTCCAGGTGCCTGCGTCCTCGAAGAAGAATTTGGGCCCTGTAAAGGATGTGGATGAGTGTGGAGAGAAGTGCGGGGCTGACAGCGGGTGCTATGCTTTCCACTACTACCAGCCTGCTTTTCCGGGGGGTAGGGTGGATGGCATGAGAAATTGTGAGTTGATTACGGGGGACGTCGGAAGCGGAAAATGGACACCGATTGCAAAGCCGAATCAGTACTTGAGTGGTCTGAAGGTTGGTAGTTTCGATTGTGCGGATAATGGTTGGAAGGGTGATTGTAAGAGCAGTATTGGTAAAGGCATAGAAGAGCTGTAACAGATTTAGTGGCCATCCATAGTCTACTAATGTGTTGGAGGTGTCGTTGGGAGAAGCCATGATAAGATCTGTATAAATAGTCATCTAATGATATTTACATTAAAACCTACATCTCTAATAGACCGAACTGGGGTCCGGACGTTAAAACTCTAGCTTTCTAGTGTCTCGGAGCACGATTGAACGGCTTGATAGACGGTTGAATATGGAAGCTTTAAGGACGATGCGATCGCGCTGTAAGCGCCAATGTCTAAATCGATATAACGAGAAGACCTAAAGACGTTCTCTATAAGTAAGATGCGTCCTTGGGGGCCTGTATGGATTGGGCGACGCATACGAGTTACGGGGGGGTAATGGCCTCGATTTTGACGAACGAGAGACAGCATATCGATATTGGTTTTGTTGCTCCTAATTCTATTATCGCAGGGGTCATTTGCAGGGCTATACACTGTACCTTTGGCATCTCGAAGGCTCTGCAGCCTTATAAATATAGGTGGCGAATTTGGGTAACAAATCCTCTATAATACGCACGGGTGCTGGCAGGAGCGTCTGCCCGGTTGTGTTACCCCCTTGTATTCTCCTCTCAACCTAGCGGGCCGTTTCACTTTTTCCAGGAACACCGTTTCAATAGGGACCTTTAGCCATCGACTTAACAGGCATATTGACGCTATTTTGGGGTGCATAGCCACGACCCAGACCTAATTGAGGAATCATCTCCGATGGACTCGATATTGCTAAGATTAATATCGTATCCAACGGCTACTTATAGTTAGATTATAACAAGTATAATATTCTAACGTACCTACCCTATTTTTTGTAGATAATACGATATAAAAGTATATTTATCTCTATAACTTCCTACCTATAGCCCTTATTAAAAAGTTTTATATTATAGAAATATAGAGCTTAATAATATAAATTCAATCGTATAAAAATTATAAAATTTAGACGTATAGTTATTAAAGTATAAAGGTTATTCCTTCGCACGGTGATTTGCGTCCATATATTATCGATAAGAACTGGCCAATTAAATCGAATCGCTCGCGCTTAGGGATTCCGGTGTTCCCACACAGACCAACTTAGAGATGGACGTCACCGTTCGAAGGGATAGGTCCTACCGGTTATATTTACCCATTCGCAATTAAAAGCTGTATTTTACCTCTTCCTTCCCACTATTAGCTTTCCAAGGCCGTAGATATACCTCTACTATATGCATTGCCTATACAAATTCCATAGAATCGCTCATTTTGACGGGGTTGCTGAGTAACTCCTGCGGACCACACACACGGCTGTGCGTCAGGAGGTGGCTCGTTAACTTTCAGCGCCAATCCCCAGCTAAAGGTCCCTAATGCGCCCGGCGGATCTGGCAGCGCCAGGCCCCCTTTTGGAGTTGGACCAGTGATCTTTTTGGACTGAGCCCTTTAGTCCAAATTACTTGTAGTTTAGCTCATTCCTAAACAGGACTAACGCTTGCCTATCAAGGCTAGCAGTCCACTCTACTCCACTCCAACTTTAACCCAGTTTAAAAGATCACTTTAGCTTACTCTTCCTTGAACCCAGCAACGCCGTACGAACGGGATTCAGCCAACAACCACGCCACGATCAGAATAGATGGTATGGTCATGCCTCGTGGCTTTGGGGCCGAGAATCATGGTTCACGTTCCTTCTATTCAACTCATGTGTTGGTACTGACACTGAAATCTCCTCTGAATCTGGGGCCGCTGGGTTGGAAAACAACTACTATAAAACGCCCATAAATCCCAGCTGACCTAAGATCAATACTTTCATCGTCTTCCAATCCTTAGGGCGCAGACCTAGCCAAAGAAATGGCATTAAACTTCCGTTCCTTGGCAGCTACTGTCACTACCCTTTTCCTAGCTGCATACACTTGCGCTTATCCGACCGAACTTGTGGAATCGCCAGCCAATCTCACGTCAAGACAAGACGTTAGTGCAGACGCATTTTACTTCTATGGATATGATGGCTGTAACACGCCAGAGCATCCAGACTGGTCGTCGGCCATTTTAGAAGCGTGGGATGAGGTGCTGGCCCTCGGCAGCGCGGTCACTAGCGACGTAGACTGGAGCAGCGACGTAAGAATGGACTTCCCTGATAATTTCTTTTGCGTCCAACATCTAAACGTGACTAGGCTGCGGGAGATTTCCTCGGCTCCAAGGACAACAACCAGGCATACCAGACGGAAATTCAGAGTATGTTATATGAACCCTTTCGAGCCTAAGGATGGATGCCCTGCAATTCGGATGCTCCAACTAACCATTTCATGTAGATATTCTCAAGAACATCCAAACATGGAAGCACGATGGGACGAGACTAGCGTGGAGCATAGAAGCTCGCTGTGATGATTACCTACGGCGACCGGAGCTAGGCTGTCCCGAAGGCACAAAGCCAGAAGATGAATATAAATGTATGTAAGAGTCGACGAGAAGTTCGTATGTGAATGTAAGCACGCAAAGTTCTGACAAGTGGGTAGGTGGTAGTAGATGCTACCAGCCAAGATATACCAGAGACGGCAGTGGAAAGCTGGTTCTTCTTAGATGGGATAACCGTGCGGCAGCGTACACCACCAGTCACGGCGGCACTGCCGTTGCCACCATCAATTTTTGCCCAAGTTTCTTCGCGATGGACACTTGCGAGGCTAGGATCAATAAATCGGGAAAGTCGACAAATGACAGAGAGAAGTTGCATATGATCAATTATCAATGCCGTGGTCAGTTGTTGAAATGGTTCCTAGAGTCGGGGGCCAAATACTAACGCTTCTCCCATTCTCAGGGTACGCCGCATTACACGAGCTATTCCACATCAATAGCATGGCACATCGCGTTGCATACCGCGTCCCCCATGTTTACGATCGTAGATTCGAAATCTATTCTCCCGTTGCTAAAAAGCTTGTCACAGTGAGTGCGTATGGGGCTGAATATACCAAAACGCTGGCTCGATGGACTACAAACACGGGATGGTGGGTGGCTACTAATGGTATGTGGATTTACAACCAAACATGTTCTTATCATATCCTAATCACTTCGTAACAGCCGACAACCTTGCTCAGTACGCACTAGCAATGTGGGTGACGTCGAGAATCGGGGCCTACCCGTACTATCCTGTTGTGAGCGAGAAACCCGCCTCGGATCCTTTCGCTGTTGGGACGCTGGACAACGCGGGCACCATCAGCTTGACTGATGATGCTGTTGCGCTGGGAGAAGCTCTCGGCGTGGCTCCAGAGGACGCCTATGATACCTATGTCAGCGGGAACCTCAGCTGCAGTGATGCGGGCGATGATGGCACCACTGTCGATCCTTGCATCGATGAAATCAACAACGCGCCCGCGGATCTCTTGCCCGTTACGCCCGGCGTACCTTTGACGACGCTCGTGGGACCTGACCCGACAAGTGCACCCGCTCCCACTCCCACTCCGTCGACTCCCGCCGACTTCAACTGCAACTGTGGCGAGAGCGGGTGCTCGGCAGATAGCATGCCGTGCTGTGCAAATGGCAGCTGTCAGTGTCATTGCACTGAGAGTGGGTGTGCGGCTGAGGATCCGAGTTGTTGTGCTAGTGGGACGTGTCATACGTAAAGTGGTTGAAGGAGGGAGGAATGGGTGGGCGGAGGATGAAGGATTATTATTTGATGAGGTTCTGAACGTAGAGTTACATATTTCTGGTGCGACTAACTTATTATGCTGTTAGAATTAGATAAAGACCTATTTTGGGTAGCCAGCCATCTAAATGCAGTGCTTAAATTGTTCTTTTGGAACGGAATGGCACGTGAAAGATGCAAAGTGTCGCATCATAATGCCCATCTGCGGCTCTTTTAGTGCGGTCAAATAGGTATTTTCGCTTTGGCAGTATGAAATTAGTGGGATGAACAAAGAGAAAGAAGCAGTGTTTGCGTGGACAGACTCACCTCCTTCACGTGCTAGTTTGCCACCGTTTGCAGCAGTTCGTTCATGATGCGCATTTCCTTAAAAACCGGCATTTTTCTATGACGCTGCTAAAAACTGATCTTAACAGTTATCTCTAGCAAGTCGCTCCACGTGTTGGTATCCTCCATTCTTACAAGCATGATCCCACCTCCAAGACCGCATTTGGTAACCTTATTCGCTCTCGCCTCTCAAATGTTGGTTATCGCAACTCGATCTCAAATTTCCGGATTATGCCGGGTACGTTCCACATCTCGTTCTACAGCGCCATGCCCTCCACAATGTTCAGCACACCACTTAATTTTGGCCCAATGGGATCCATTCCCTCCTCAGCGCCATATCCTGACCGCGAATCCCGTTGACGTGCGCGATTCACATCCCTTGTATGGCCCAAGATTGCCACCGCCTTCCAGATGTTGTCTATCCTCCAGTTGAGTTGCTGAATCTCCCACTGAAGGCCTGATTGAGGTCCTTAAGCCTGTCATCCTCCACATCTGCCTTCAAAACCTTATCGCGGAGCTCTTCGTTCTTGAGGAGCCCGCTGAAAGTTCTACAAAAGCAACGTATGACGAAATCCTTCTGACTAGTCGCAATAAAGAGCATGCCGAGTGCCAAGGCAGGGGCGACGCTCCAGCCGGATTCAGGCAGACACTGGGGAGCCATGCGATTGGAATTCTTGGTTGGTATTGTTTTGTGTTGGACCTGGTCTCGTGAATCCAGCGTGGTAGATCTCGTGTTGTAGATCTTGTGCGCTGAATCTTCTCAGTTAAACCTCCGATTACATAGCTTGGCGGCCGTAATAAGTATTAAGAGTCAAGTGCGGTTCTCCACCTCGCCTTTGCTTGTCTTAAATGCTCCTTTGATAGTGAGTAAAATGGTATGAATCGTTGGAAGGGCAAAAGGAATCATCGTTGTCACACGGTACGTCGCCAGTTTGCTCTGCTTGGGTTTTCTTCATCATTGCCTTTCACTGTGTCTTTTGGTAGCCAGTGAGCGCCTCACAGAAGATCCCGTCAAACAAGAGAACATGAGACAGTGAAGTCCCTTTAATAATGTGAGATGTCAATCCGTGCGTTCGGATTGGGTTAAGGCTCTGGAACGGCATCGCTACTTATAGGAATAGGTAGGAGGGTTGGGGAGGCGTTTGGTTAGCTTAGTTAAAGAAGTAATAGTTGGCAAATTTAGGGTTAAAGAGATAATCCTAGACGTATTTCTTCTACTTAGTATTTTTAAGTTAATACTAATAGGGATAAGCGGGGACGATAGTATAGTAGACGGTAGATTATAACGGATCTCTTTAATTTCCCTCCCAAAAGACCTAATTATCCTATAATATTAGGCATTTTATAGAGTAAAGGCTTCTATAAAAGCTTATTAAAGGCCCTTTACTTATTCGGCTAAGGTAGCGCGTAGGTCGGTTATAGATATAGAGGTTTCCGAGTCGTTTTATATATTAAGCGGTACGGAGTATAAGTTTAATATAATGTAATAATAATAATTATTATTATTATTTATTGCTTAACGTCTAATACGGATTCTATATACGGCCTACGCAGACTACTCTATATTTAGGAGAAGCTTATATATTATATAGGGAAGAAAACCCCTTTACACTATAATATTACTTTTATTAAATCTATTATAGATATAGATTTTCTTTTCGTTAAAATTTTTCTTTAAAAATTTGACTACTAATAACTAGCTTAATAAGTTAAATTAATACTATATTAACTGCTTTGATATTCTTAACCTTTTTAGCGCTATATTTTATTATACTCTTTCTAATATTTGCTTTTTAAAGTATTAGTTAAATCTTTAAAAATATTAAGAACTTCTCTAATTTAATAAATATTATTATAATTGAAAGAGCCTTAAAAGGCAATACTAAGGTAGGTATATTATAACGCTTATCGTCTCCTTTTTCTCCTTATTAATATCCTTTAATTTTACTACTTATAGGGATATAATATGATTTTAGGGGCAATATAATTATAATTTAAGAGTAAGGACTTTATACGCGCGATTATATATAGCTTTAAACAAGGATAAGTCGTATATACGAGCATGCGGTAATTATTAGTGTATAAGAGCTTTAAAAGCTTTAAAGTCACTAATATTAAATTAAGAGCCTTGATCATTAAGATCTAACCGTAAGGTGGCAAGCTTTACGCCACTCGGCCAACCGAATAAACTAAAAAGGTAAGCGATGTTTGCTAGGTACGCTACGTAGAATAATATATAAGCTTGGTAACTCGACTCACCTGATATGGTATCCGAAGATCCACGGAGGTGACTCCTTAATTAGAAATAGATCGTGGCAGTGCACACCAAAATAGCGTCAATGTTAAGTTATTTTCTGGTGCAAAAGGTCCCTATTATCAGGCTATAATTTCTGAGAATTGAAAGACAACCATTAAAACTAAAACTGCTTGCAATTCCCGGAAGCCCGCCAGACATGATTCGTTATGAAAATGAGAAAGAACCTCCTCCGCTATAGTTTTTCAATCCTCTCCAACTCGTCTAAAGTATGTTGATAGACCTTCTGTCCCATTCCTTCCACCTTCAGGGCCTTTAGCACCTTTCCCTCCGTCACGGCACGTGAATCGCCCCGAACCAGATAGACGCCACTGCCCACCTTCCCATCACTACCCTTCTGCACTTGATCACTCTCATCATTCTCGCCTTCTGCAATTCTCTTGAACCTGTCACTCGTAGCCGCAAACACCACCCTCTCACCCGCCTCTTCCATGGTGTAGCCCACCAGCCTCATAAGCGGCACAATAGTCCAATTAAGCAGCCGCGTCGCCCAAGGCCCCAAATCCTTGATCCCCAACCCCGTCCCGCCAACAATGCCAGGGTGGATATGCACGAAGCTCACCCTCTCATTCCCAGGCCGCTTCGCCAGCTCCTCAAAAAACAGCGTCATCATACTGCTCGCGGCGCCACCAGCGGCCGGCAAGCTGTAGTGGTCTCTCAGTAGCAGATCATCTGGAAATAGCCTCCCCTCCATGCCGCCCGCGAGGACGGACACGACGCGGGGCGCGGGGGCTTTCCGCAGCAGCGGCAGCAGCGTCAGCACGAAGCGCATGCGGGCGTAGAACCGGATTGCCTGCACGCGGTCCAAGCCCTCGGGCGACTCGTCGCGCCGCAGCGAGAGGTAGCCCGGGCTCATGACCAGCAGGTCGATCTGCGGGGCTATGGCGGCGATTTGCGAGGCGGCTTTGCTGGCATCTTTCACGAGGGTTAGGTCGTTTGCTTGGATCGGGATGAGCTTTGCGGATTTGTTGGTTGCGGAGAGCGAGGTGGTTAGCGAGTCGAGATTTGACTGGGATCGCCCGATGATGTAGATTGTGGGGGACTCGGCGTGCTTGGTGAAGGCGCGCAGGGCGCCTAGGCCGATACCGTTGGTCCCGCCGATGAAGACGGCTGTGAGGTTGGGTTGCTGAAGGGAGTTGTTGTTTTTGAGGACGTCGGTGTAGTTGACCATGATTGGCGAAATTGAAGTGAAGCGGGGTTGAATGAAGTTAAGGGTCGATCGATTGTCGTTGGGCGAGTCACTTATATAATAGGTAGATGGTTTTCAACTTGGTGATTGTCTTGCAACTAATAACTCTGTGATGTTACTGCGGTGGATGCAGGAGCCTTTAAATGGTAGGGCTTGCGATGATGTCAACATGGTGCAGAGTGGTGTTAGAAGTGACAGAAGCTATCGGTGTCTCGGCCTCAGGCGCAGAGCGGGTTTATGTAAGGCCTCGTGTCATGCCGAATTGAAGGCGGGCAAAATGCACTCCCAATGCTTGATATTCCATCCGTCCATGGAATATTCCATAATTATTATGTTCCATCTATCGCTCTGTGAATATAATGCCGCGCTTGAGTCTCAAAACAGTAGGCATGGCGACAGGGACGCATTGCAATCCTTCACGTGCCCTAAAGTGCAGCAGCTGCAAGCCAACCACTGACGGCGACCACGGTCCAATCTTACGCACGGCACCAAAATATACTAAAAAACGTCATTTCTAAATACTTATCCCTTAACCCGGCACGTTGCGGCCGTAAGTTATCGATAAGGAGCAGCCAATCAGAGGCGCCGGGTTGTTGCTAGTGATAAGAAATACGAGGCTGGTAATAATCAACCGTTTATAACGTGATCGGTAAGTATCCTGGCCACGCAAGTATCCTGGCCACCCCACCAAAAATCGCGAAATACGTGACGCGTTACTCAATCACGAACAATTGTATTTAGTGTAGCTATCTACTGGCTATTTATTTGACGTCTAGGGCACGTACGTGCATTATGTTCTGTTGATTTGCACATGCTACACTTGCGCATTACCCGTTGCGGTTGCTCGGCCACTGCCTTTGCTGCCCCCTCCTGGGCAGCTTATGCCCAAGAAGCCCCTTTTACTCCTAATAGAACACCTCCCCTAGCTATATATATGCGCCGCTGTGCCTTTTTCTTTTTTTGGCGCCGGTTCTCCATATATAGCTTCTTATTTTCGCTTGCAAGTAGTACAGAGCTTAACATCACTATTTCGCACCCCTTAATAAGCTAGCTAAGGGCTTATCCTACTAGACTTGGTGGGCTATATATACGCTATTTAAGATAACGCTTTAGTAGGGCCGTCTGCTATTATAGTTCAGCAATATTATAGGGTGTCTCGGCTATCTAGGATGCATTTAATTACAAACATTAGGGTAACGGCGTCCGATATTTGGTGTGTAGCTATACTAATACGCAATTAGGGCTATATAGAACTAGGCTAGTAGTAGCGAATCCTGCCTAAATATTGTTCTAATATAGTGCTGTTTGCCTAGCCTGCCTATATAGTGGCAGAAATTCGCGTTTATTAATATAATTAATACTATAGCCTATAATTTATTAAATAAGGCTTCTATACAATTACTTAAGGACTAAGAAATAGCTTATATTTAGCGGCTGTAGTATATAGAACGAATACGCTAGCATATAGAGGACGAGTATTTAATAATCTAGGCAGAACTAATTAAATTTAGGCGATATATAGCTATTATGGCCATCTAGTACTAGTAGCTAATACGTGCTAACTATGCGAACCTTTATATGCTTATTAAAGACCTCTATTAGCTAAGTTAGGCCAATTTTATTTATTGTCTAGTCGTTATTACTAACACTAATTAACTAGTTATATGGTATAATATTATCCTTATACTAAGCAACCTAGTATATTATTGCCTTAAAGATAATAAGTAGTGGAATTATAACCCCTAGGGTATTAATAGCTTTAATAATTATAACCTATTCTTAATTGCCTGGCTATACTATTCTAGGACGGCTAGCACGGCTAGTTTTAGTAATAACTTTTACGGTTATAATAATACCTATTTAGAAGCCAGTCTTATTAAAATTCTAGGTGTTTTTATTAAGAATTCTATATTCTATCTTTATATCTTAAACGCGTTTAAACCAGGCCTAAATAAGCATAGGATCCTCGCATTTAGCATACTAGTAGTTATACTTATAATTATATTTAGACTATAGGTCGTTATAGCGCTTAATAAAATTATATGCCTATTTCTTACTAACTAGTTATAGGGTAGCTAATCTAGTATACTAGGTAGCTAGGAGTCTAGCTATTTACTATACGGTAGTAATCCTAGGTGGTATACCGCGTTAATCTATTAATAGAATCCATTACTTAAGACTCTCTTCTTATGCTAGTATAAGACGGTGATTTAGTCCAACAGAATCGCGTTTTAGTTTAATACCTTTAACGCGTAGCTAGGCAGTACTCTGGGGCACATTGTACGTGCTAATTGTAACGGAACCTTATAGTAAGAACTACGATGGGCTTGTTATTGGGCTAGGTGTGTAGGTAAAGCAAGTTAAAGTCAATAATGTAATAATAACTGGTAGAGTAGTTGCCCAATAGATTAACTCTAATTATATTCTAAGAATTACTATAAGGAAGGAACTATCTAGGTAGGGACTGTAGTCCTTTAAATACATAACCGTACTCCTAAGAAATCCTTCTTATACGTAATGTATGTGTGCTCTATCTACTCTATTACGGATCGTATAGATCCTATAGATTATATAAATCACCCTACGTGACCTTAGTTACTATTTCTCGTCATATAGCTCTATTAGCTCTATTCTAAACCGTACTTAGATTAACCAACTAGCTTCTTCTAACTCTTCTTTAAGTAGTTATAATATTGTACTTAAAGCGTCTATAATACTATCTCCCTCCTTCCTATCTTCGTCCTTAAAGATCCTAAATATCTCTAGGTTGTTTATTAGAGGTATAATATCCGTCTAATTAATTTAGTTAATATTATTACTTATTATACCTAAAGCAATTTCTTCTTCCTTAACTGCTCGTTATAGTTGCACTATCGCTGCGATATTGTCTCTTAGTGAGATTATACCGTCTCTATGTTCTCGTTGCTTAAAAGAGGGGTTAGTTTATGTTATATTGGCGAACCCTTCTTTGTAATAACCGTCCTCTTATTTAAAGTGCACTAAAGTAAATATTTATTTATCCTATAACGTTCGCTCTATCTCTAATGCTAAATATATATAACCTATTACTCTTAATAGTTATCTAGTTCCCTAATTAATTTATCTTAAAGTTTTATATTTAATCTACTACTATATAGCTAGATAATAAACTGTCTATTACTTTAGCAGAGTTACGCCGTTCTTATAATGTAGAATAGAAGGCTGCTAATGCTTAGTAATAGGCTCTTAAGTCTCGTCTTATGGCGTCCGCTTAGTTAATCCGTCTTAAGAAAGTGCGTAAGAAGGTGCGTTCTAAGGAGTAAAAACTTATAAAATAGGGTTTATAGTAACTTAGTAATAAAAAAACAGATTCTCTTTTAATAGAGAAGGAAATAGATCTAAGTAGCTCGGCAACTGCTCTTCTTAGGTCCCCCTTAGGTAACTTATTCTTTAGCAATCCTTTTTTATTAATACTACCTAACCTAATTTCTTTTAATACTCCTATACCTTTCCTATAGCGTTCTTTAAATTCTCTAGTGGTTCCTAAGTAGTCTTAGTATAGCCTATTTACTTAACCTTATACCATATTTTATTATTAATGTCCTTATAACTAACAATCTTTAAAACTTACTATTTATCTTCTTCTTATCCTCTATATGTGTCTGCTTTATAAACTAGTGGCTTAATATTCCTATATGCTAGCTCTAGTATTACAATGTACTATATAGGGTAGATCTTTATTTTAGCTAGTAGGTCTAACTTAAACGTAACCAATAAAATCCTCTATATAATTTTAAAAGGTCCTAGTCTAATATAGTCTAACTTTTTACTTAGTTATTAACTCTTAAAATTTTTGTATAGTAGCTATACTTTATCTCCCTCCTTAAGATCTAGTCCCTTAGATCTCTTAGCGTTATAGTACTTTTTTATTCTCTGCTATACTGTCTTTATTATTTCTATAAGGTCTATATAAAGATTTATTAACGTCTTTATCCTTTTTTTAGCTCTACTACTTATTTTCTTTACTTATTATAGTAATAATAATATTCTTAGCTTATATCCGTAATTTGCCTTAAATAGTAATATGCCTATCCCTTCTTAAGGTGTTATATTATATGTAAACTATATAACTAGTAATAGCAATACCCAATTATTCTATACGTGATTAATATAGTGCCTTAGATACTACTCTAGTATCTAATTTAGTCTTTCTATCTAACTGTCTATCTGCGGATAATATACGGTAAAAGTTACTACTCTAACTCCTTATTCCGCTAAGAATACCTCCTAAAATACTACTATGAATTTTAGATCTCTATCCAATATAATCTTATTTAGTGCTCTATATCTTATAAATACTTCTTTAATATAGATTCTAGCGATATTTTCTGCTAATATCTCTTCTGTATATACTATAAAGTATCCCTACTTTATAAGCTTATCTACTATTACTAAAATTATATTATAGTCTTATCTGGTATGTTATGTTATAATATTCAATTACGCTGTTGCGGCTCCCGTTAGGGTCCATGCAGCGGGTCTATATGGGTATATATATATACATATATAAGAGGGGAACCGTACCGCTA
>Ga0307515_10005860_pt1 | contig 24793 bp, 3 predicted proteins | sample 17_EM_MG_FD_194513 | JGI IMG/M metagenome (GOLD analysis project Ga0307515, IMG submission 194513) | Populus trichocarpa ectomycorrhiza microbial communities from riparian zone in the Pacific Northwest, United States - 17_EM | ecosystem: Host-associated > Plants > Roots > Unclassified | place... | reverse complement strand
ACCCCGGAAGTCCTTAAAGTTACATACGCCCCTATTATTAGGCAACCCCCCTACCATAAATATCGCCGCAATTAGCGCTATAGCGTTCTACTTTAATATATACCAGAAGGATAATAAGGTCTTTATAATAAGCCTATATAAGATTAACCAAATTATTAATAATAGAGAGGAAAGGCTAGCTAAGGAAACCGATAAGGAACTAGTTAAACGCCTCCTTTTTACCATTTATATAAACTATAAGAATGCATTCTTAAAGGCGGCTTTAGATAAGTTACCCCCCTACCAAACGTATAATTATAAGATTTAATTAAAAGCCAATAACTCGCTAGGCTATAGCCCCCTCTACTATTAATTAATGGATAAGCTAAAAGTAATAAAGTAGTACTTAATTAATAACCTAGATAAAGGGTTTATCAAGCTAAGTTAAGCCCCTTTTACTTCCCCTATCCTATTTATAAAAAAGCCTAATAAAGGCCTTTATTTTTATATTAACTATTAAAAGCTAAACACTATTACTTAAAAGAACCGGTATCCTATTCCTTTAATTAATAAGACCCTTATATGTCTAAGCTAGGTAAAGATCTTTACTAAACTTAATATCCGCTAAGCTTTCTACTAAATTAGGATAAACCCTATATCTAAAGATTTAATAACATTCCGTACCCGTTATAGTTCCTATAAATATAAAGTTCTTCCCTTTAGACTAATAAACGGACCAGCTACGTACTAAAGGTATATAAATAACGTTCTTTTTAATTACCTTAATAAATTCTGCACGGTATACCTAGATGATATTTTTATATACTTAGACAACGAACTTAAGCATTAAATTTATATTAAGAAGGTCCTAGAGAGACTACAGAACGCGGGCTTATAAGTTAATATTAAGAAATATAAGTTTAGGGTAAAACGTATAAAATACCTTGGGTTTATTATAACTACAAAAGGAATTAAGGTTAACCCTAAGAAGGTAGAGGTAATCCGTAACTGGAAGCCCCCTTACACAGTAAAAAGAATCTAGTTCTTTTTTAGCTTCTGTAACTTCTACCGCTAGTTTATCTATAACTACAGAATTATAGCAAAACCTCTTATACAACTAACTAGAAAGGACACGCCTTTTATCTTTAATAACAGCTATATAGAAGCCTTTAAAGAGATAAAGGATCGGCTTATCTCTTTTTTAATCCTTTATTACTATAACCTAGACCTTAAATTAATGCTAGAAACGAACGCCTCTAATAGGGTCGTAGCGGGAATTCTATTATAGTTATATCTAGATAGTAAATAGTACCCTATAGCTTTTTTTTTAAAGATAATAAACCCGGCTAAGTATAACTATAAAGTATATAATAAAGAAATACTAGCTATTATTTAATTACTCTCCTAATAGCGCGCAGAGCTTAAAGGTATAAATTCCCGGATTAAGATATATACAGATTATAAAGCCCTAAAGTACTTTATAACTATAAAATAGCTTACTAGATAATAGGCCCGGTAGGCTAAAATACTCTCCTAATTCTTCTTTACAATTATATATTATTTTAGCAAGTAAAACTCTAAGACTAATGCCCTAACCTAAAGAGAATAAGATATAGGACCCTAGGATAAGCTAAAGACCTAATATTAGACGCGCGCCCTCCTCTATTTAGAATAGCTTGACCTATAGATCCTTAAGGAGCTAGACTCCTAGTAAAACGAGCTAGCACTAATAGAGGAGTCCTTAAATAAGCTAATAGGGCTAATTAATTGCCTCCTAACTATAAACCGCACGGCTAATGCCTTAAGGGCCCTCCGCGAATAAGCTATAAAAGGAGACCCCAATTTTAAGATAGAGGAAGGATTGCTCCTATACTAGGAGCGGCTTATAGTCCCTAACGTTAACAATCTATAGACCGAACTAATCCGTGAAGCTTATTGCTAAGTCTCTATAGTATACCCTAGTAAGAATAAGACCTATAAAATCATTAACTGCTACTACTACTAGCTAAGAATGGTTGCGGATATTGATTAATATATACGGAACTACGAAGACTACTAGAGAGCTATAATCCCATAGAATAAGACCCTAGGACTACTTAAGCTACTCCTAATACTAGAGCGCCCTTAGTAGTATATCTTTATAGACTTCTATAAACTACCTAGGGACCATAACAAATACGATATGGTTATAGTTATAGTTAACCGCTTTAGTAAACGCCTATTTTTAATTCCCTATTATAAGAACATCGATGCCAAAGAGGCAGCCTAGCTATATATCCATTACGTCTACTAAATCTACGGACTACTAAATACTATTGTGTTTAATTATAGGCTATAGTTTATATTGGCCTTCTAGAATAAGTTTACCCGGATTCTAGGTATTAAGCTAAAGCTTTCTACGGCTTATTACCCCTAGATAGATGGTTAGACAGAGATTATAAATTAGTACCTAGACTAGAGGCTTAGGCCTTTTATTAACTATTTCTAGGATAACTAGTCTAAACTATTACCCTTAATAGACTACGCGCAAGTAACCTTACCCTATAACTCTATAGGGTTTGCCCCGATTTAGCTAGAAATGGGATACTTACCCTATATAAGCTTTAACTAGAAAAGGCTAAAAGAACCCTAGACTGTATAAGAGAAGCTATCCTATATTAAGGCCTAACAGTACGCCAAACAATTAGAGGAGGCCTAGATGGTAGCCTATAAGAACCTAGAAAAAGCTTAGAGGTTAATAAAATAGCAGGCAAATAAACGCCGTTAAGAGCCCGATTTTACCCCTAGTAATATAGTCTAGGTTATAATAAGGAATTAGAAGACTAAACGACCTAGCTATAAGCTAGACTACCAGATAGCAGGACCATATAAGGTTCTTAAGAAGATAGGTAACTTATATAAGATAAAGCTCCTAGATTTAATTAGGGTTCACCCTATTTTCTTACTAGATAAGTTACGGAAAGCTATAAATAACCCATTACCTAAATAAAAGAATAAGCCTCCCCTACCAGTTTAAGTAAACGGTAATAGTAAATAGGAGGTTAATAAAATACTGGCCTATAAAATAGTATGGGGAATGCTAAAATACCGTATCTAATAGAAGGGCTACGATCCTAACCTAACCTAGTACCCTATATAGAACTTTATAGGCTGCCCCTAGAAGCTTAAAGAATTCTATAACTAATACCCTAATACGCCTAGACCCCTAAAGTACCTAGACAAATAGATAGAATGCTAGTATAATAAAGACGATAAGTTACCGGAAGAATATAGGGATAAAAACGCCCTAAAGCCCTAATACAGCTGTCTGCCAAATTCTGCCATATTCTGCCGTTTTCTGCTAGTACCGTAAAATTTTAGATATCTAGGAACTTTAACCACCGGTTAAAGTTATCTAATTAGTTAGATCTGTGCTAAGACTTTTAGCGGCTACTCTTTCTAGCCTAGTGCTTCCACTTAGCCTATAATCGCCCTTTGTACTTAGTCTAGACGTACTCGTATCCCCTTTATCTCCTCATCTTATATTTTAGAATCCTATGTTTATAAGCCTAGTACTACCCTATTTCTAACTAAGCCTAAGGGCAGGCTTTTCTTTTAAAGAGGGGGGTAATATAACGGCGCTATCGCACATTACCTACCAAATTCTGCCATATTCTGCTGACCTATAATTAGCCCGCCCAAAGCTAGCGCCTTAGCGGCTCACCCTATATATTTGTTTACATCGGTCCTAGCGACCCCTTTTCCTTCTCTTTAGCTTAGTATCTTCGTAATACAGCATTCTACAAGCTTTGGCTCAGAAGCATTTATATAAGCCATAACAGTAATTGGAAAAGGAGGCTATAACTATCTATATATCACCATAGAAGAGAGTCACCCATTAGAAAGGCCGTAATTAACTATATTAATTATTAGTCTAAGATATAGGTAAATAAAGGAATAAATAGGCTGGACTTATATACGCATAAGCGCTAAGGGGCGGCAGAAATGCATTAATGCGACTATACTAGGGACTAGCAGCAAGAAGAGGAGGAGGCGCAGCGTTAGGAGAAAGGAAAGATAGAGAATAAGAGGAAAAGCGGCAAGAGAAATGGCCTTTTATAGTTAAGGTTAAGGGGCAGTCTTAGCTTAGCTGGGGTTAACAAGTAAGGGCGCCTTGCCTATAAAGGAGGCCTCTATTTCCTAATGCAGTTTCCCTAATAATAAAATAACTAGCTATATAACTTAGCTACCTTTTATCCTATAGCTTAATTAGTTCTAGTACCTCCTGTACTATCTTAACTAACCTATTTATATTTATTCTTAGTAGTCGCACTACTACTAATATAAGGTCCGTAATACTATCCCCCTCCTCTTTATCTTTATCCTTAAAGATATCCTCTATCTCTAAGTTATCTATTAGAGGTATAGCATTCCCATCTTTAATTTAATAACCTTTATTATTCCTAATGCCTTTTATTAAATCCTTTATATCTAATTATTATAACTAGCTAGTAACGTTTATTTTATTACTTAGTGAAGTTATACTATCCTATTCTTATTATACTAAGAAGTTAGTATATATTATAATCGCGTTTCCGTTTAGTTGCTAACCTTCTTTCTATACTAAGTATACGTAAGCGAACATACAATTATCCTATAATGTTTAATCTGTCTCTAACGCTAAGTATACGCGTCTTATTATTTTTTTATAACCGTTTAGTTCCTTATCTAATCTCCTCTAGGGTTGCGTATATTGGTAGCAGCTAAAAGATTAAAGGGTAAGCTGGCTAAGGCCCTTGCTAAAGTGTAGTATTATTTTAATAAGGCGTCTTAAGCTCTAAAAGCTTAATTAAATACTTATACTCGCCTAAGCCGTTTAATAAAGGTCCGTAAAAAGGTACGCTTAAAAGAGCTTTGTTTAATAAAGTAAGGTCTATCTAAACTTAAGGCTAAGGAGGCTAAAAAGGATTTTAATTAAGAAGAGGCGGAAATAGCTTATACGCTAGTAGTGGATCCCTTAGATAACCCGGCTTATCTATTACCTTTAACTAATCCTTTTATTTTTAGCTCCTTCTTAATATTACCTAACCCGTTTTCTTTTAATACTCCTATACCTTTCCTATAGCGTTCTTTAAATTCTATAGTAGTTCCTAGGTAGTCTTATTATAGCCTATCTACTTAACCTTATACCATATTTTATTGTTAATATCCTTATAACTAATAATCCTTAAAACTTACTATTTGTCTTCTTTTTATCCTCTATACATATCTTCCTTATAGATTAGTAGCTTAACATTTTTATATACTGGCTCTAGTATTGCAATATGCTGTATAGGGTAGATTTTTATCTTAACTAGTAAGTCTAGCTTAAACGTAACCGGTGAAATCTCCTAAATGATTTTAAAAGGTCCTAGTCTAATATGGTCCAATTTCTTACTTAGTTATTAACTCTTAAAGTTTTTATATAGTAGCTATACTTTATCCCCCTTCTTAAGATCTAGTCCTTTAGATCTCTTAGCGTTATAGTACTTTTTTATTCTCTTTTATACCTTTTTTACTGTTTCTATAAGGTCTATATAAAGATTCATTAGTGTCTTTATCCTTTCTTTAGCTATACTACTTATTTTCTTTACTTAATATAGTAACAACGATATTCTTAGCTTATATCTATAATTTGCCTTAAATAGTAATATACCTATTCCTTTTTATAGTGTTGTATTATATATAAACTATATAATTAGTAATAGCAATACCTAATTATTTTGTATGTAATTAACATAATGTCTTAAATACTATTCTAGTATTTAATTTAATCTTTCTATTTATCCGTCTATCTGCGGATAATATACTATTAATATTACTACATAAACTTTTTGTTCCGCTAAGAATACCTCCTAAAATACTGCTATAAATCTTAGATCTCTATCTAATATAATCTTACTTAATACTCTATATCTTACAAACACTTCCTTAATATAGATTCTAGCAATATCCTCTACTAAGATTTCTTCTGTATATGCTATAAAGTAGCCCTATTTAGTTAACTTATCTACTATTACTAAGATTATATTATACTCTTATCTAGTAATAGAATCTCTTAACTTTAGTAACTTAATAATAAAGTCCTATAATATAACCTCCTACAGTCTCTCTAGTATTTTAATAGGTTATAGCCCTCTATATTGCTTATGCCTTATTAGTTTATTTCTTTAGTAATCTAAATACTCCTTTATTACTTTCCTAACTATGCCTTAGATTCTATTAATAATATATTCTTCTTAAAGTTTTAACACTAAGCCTGTTACTCTATTGTGCCCTTAAGTTATTTCCTTATAGAAATCTTTTATAAAATGCTCTGCTATACTTTTTAGGATATACTTTACTTCTTAGTTTTTGTATATATCTATTTATAAATCTTCTAGTTATACTTTTAGAATTCTTTATACCTAAAAGCTTTTTAGTATCTTATAGACTCTTTTTAGTTTATTATCCTCTTAAGTTGCTACTAGTTTAGGGTAATTATATCTAATTAATCCATCCCTATCTCTATATAGTATTGCTCCTAATAGTTTCTTATTATTCTATAATTTAGCCTTTCTACTAAGCGCGTCTACTCTTATATTCTTAGTTCCTTTAGTATACTAAATCTTAAAATAGTATTCTATAAGTATCTCTACCCATCTAATCTATCTTTAATTAAGTTCTTTCATTATTAGAAACCCCGTTAGGTTTTTATAATTCGTCTTAACTATAAATAGTTTCTCTACGCCTTATAAGAATGCTCTTTATTCCTTAAGTGCTATAACTATACTTAATAACTCCTTATTATAGATGTTATAGTTTAACTCTAGTAGTATTATCTTCTAACTATAGTATGCTACTAGATGCTATGCGTTCTTATACTTTTATAGCAAATATACTCCTAGTATAAAGTTTAATATATCTATTTCTATAACCGTGTTTAGTCCTAATTAATAGATCTTAAGGATTGGCTTTTAGGTAAATAACTTCTTAAGTTCCTTAAATAACTTCTTTTACTTATCTCCTTATGCCTATAGTTCCTCTTTCTTTATAAGCCTAATAAGTGGTTTAATATTCTTTAACCACTATATTATAAACCTTTTATAGTAGTTACAAACCCCTAAGAATAACCTTAACTGCGTTATATTCTCTTGTTCTTACTAACTTACTATAGCTTTAATTTTCTTTAGGTCTATACTAATATAACTTAGTTTAATAATAAATTTAATAAAATTAGTCTTCCTTATAAAGAACTCGCATTTCTTAATTACTACTAGTATTTATTCTTCTTATAGTCTCTTTAAAACCCATTTAATATATTCCCCGTATTCTTCCTTAGTTATTAAGTAGATAATATTATTATTAAGGTATTCTCCTAATACACTATTAATTCGTTTCTAAAACGTTACTAGTGTATTAATTAATCTAAACTATATTACTAATAGTTTATATAGCCCTTCCTTTAACCTAAAAGCTGCCTTCTATTTATTGCCTTCCTTAATTCTAATCTAATGGTACGCCTATCTCAGATTTATCTTTATAAAGATTTGCGTATTACCTATCTAATTTTAGATTTCGCTAATTAAGGGTAAAGGATACTTATCCTTTTAAGTAATACTATTTAACTATCTATAATTAATATATAATCTAAGTTTTCCATTCTTCTTTAGTATAAACAATATTAGATATCCTACTAATAACTGCAATAGTCTAATATATCCCTTTTATAAGTTTTCCTAGATAAACTCTTTAAGTGCTCTTAACTCCTCTTAAGTAAGCTTATAGGTTAGAAAGAACCTTAAATTTATTTTTAGTTCTAACTCTATCTTATAGTCCTATACTATATAATCTGCTAGCTTTTTACTTTCTAGGCTCTATAGTTTCTTACTATACTTATAATATCTCTTTAGTATATAACTTAAGCCTTACTTAGTCTCTTTATATATCGCTCTAACTTAGTACTATACTAACTTAGTTTATTATTATATTTTACATTGTTAAGTATCTCTAATATTAACCTGTCCTATAATTTAATTAATCTTTAGATTATATTCCTATAACTAAGGCATTCTTAATACTATCTTATTTTGTTCTAATAGTAGGATATTAAAAGATATCTTAATTTATCTTCTTTTAATAGTTATCTAAATAGGTCCCGTTTTAAGGTTAATAATGCCTCCTCTATAGGCTATTAGATCTCCTAAAATTATAACTAATAGGTAAGGTTGCTCTTTCTGCTTATAAGGTAATCCTATTTTTTAACTACTGCTAATAAGATATAGTTCCGTGTTACTCTACTATCTATTAGTGCTTTAAACTATTAATCTTACCACTTTACTTATAAATTTAGGTGTTATTTTTAAATTCCTTTAAGGGTTTAAGGCTCTACTACTAGCTCCCTTTAATTCTATAGGCCTTTACTTTTTTTAACTATTAGCTGCTTAATCCTTATATACTTAGCTCGTCCTTTAGCTAATACCTAGTTCGCTTCTTATCCTCTATATACTATAGATACGTATTCTTTAGGCATTCCTACTACTATTATCCGTCTAAGCATTCTTCCGTAAGGAATCTTCCTAGTTAAAGTATTAAGTCCCCTAACTCCTAAACTTCTACTAAATGCTAGCTATGTATATACTTAGCATTTCTATATTATTGCTTATTTAGCGCCTAATATATCCTTATAGGGTATTTCCAATTCTTTTTTTTTTTGGATTCTTATGCATTTTATATATATTATCCACGTATATAATCTATAATAGCGTATAGTATACTAGGTGCTTTAGGTTAACTCTTAACTTATTTTTACTTTTAAGTTTAAACCTCTGCCGTATTAATCTAAATGTTATAACTTTATTTGCAAGTACTAAGATACATCTTTTACTTCTCTAATCCTCTAATTGTTCCTCTAGATCCTTTAATATTATAATTAAGGCTCCTTTAATATAAGTTATAGCCTTCTTAGTAATTAGGTAGTTTTAGATAACTTACTTATCTAACTATATATAGAAATCTTCCTACTCGTTATTATGTTGTTTTCTATACTACTTTTAGTATAGCTATTAGAGTATATACGGCTTATCCGTAAGGAAGTATTTTCTTATTACTGTATTATAATAGCTCTTTATATATTATTCTTTAAACCTAGTAGGATCCCTAGATCCTCTTTATCTTCTAGTTTAGTAAGCTACTTAGCTCTTAGCGTACCTGCCCTAGGCCTATTAGTAATTCTTTATATAGGTACTCTGTCCCTTATACAACCTAGTATACTAGCTCTTTAATTTAGTTTTTATTCTTGCTATATAAGGATTTTTTGTCTAAACTTCTCTATGTTTTCTCTTAGTTTTCGCCTTATAAGTGGATTCTTAAAGTCTTCTTACTTCTTAATCTTAGTTTATTTAATAGTCCTTATTTATATCTAGAATTCTTAATCCTAAGCTTACTTCTGTCTTAAGCTTAGCTTTAGCCTTAGTTTAACTAGGCTTCTATAGTATCCTTATCTCGTTTTAAGAGTCTTAAATCTTACTTATCTTGTCTTAAGAATCTTATACCTTTAGAAAACTTCGTCCCGAGCTTATTTATATATTACTAAACTAAGCCGTTACTCTGCTCTATTAGTTATTGTCTATTATAGGTCCTTAAGCTTATCTTATTTTATCTTAGAAATCTTAAGCGTCTTATATATCTTCTTAAGAATTTTAAGCCTTTAGCCTTTTACCTTTATTAAGTGCCGAAGTAGTTCACTATCCTACTTCTCTTACGTTTTACGAAGCAATAGATATTATATCTAGTAGGGTCTTAATCCCTACTAATATTCCCTATTCTATAGTGGAATTATCCTCTACCTCTTATATAACATCTTTAAGGTCTATATACTCCTAGTAAGCTACTTTTATTGCCTTATTATTATAGAATATTTCGCCTATATTAAATTTATTATCCTTAATATCTAATCTATAAACTAGTTCGTTAGTTCCTCTAAACTTTAATAATTTTAGCTTCTATGGCTAATAGCTTACGTTATACTTAGCGTCCTTATAAATTTAGTATGTGTTATTATAATAAAATGCAAAACTTTTAATTAAATACTCTTTTATTCCTTATAGTATACTATTATCCCTCTATATATATATATCTTCTACTAGTCTTATCCCTTTTACTATATAGTAACTCTAACCACTTCTATAGTTTTTAATATAATTATTTTATTTTCCGTAATTTATATAAGCTCCTTCTTTAAACTATTTTTCTTACTATAGAGTCCGCCTAAACGTCTTCTACTATTAAGATCCCTAGTTTGGCCTCTACTCTTTAAACCTTTAATTACTTAATCCTTATCCTCTAGGTTTCCATAGTTATTTATTTTATTTTTAGTTTTTTTTAGTACTACTTAAGTCTATTAGCTCTGCGCCATACTATAATTTTTAACTTTAACTTTATTATTGCGTGCTTTACGCCTTATATAACTATATAACTCTATTCTAACCCTTCTTAGTCTACTCTCTTTAGTAAATCCTATTATTAATTTTAATTACTTAATTAATTAATTCCCTAAGAGTGTCCGTATCTTTTATTAGAATAATTATATCTTAAACTTTTACTTTAAGTCCTTGCTTATACTATGCTATAAGCGCCTTATTATTCTATTTAACTTATATTACTAATATTTAAAACTATATTATATACTTAATTACTAAGGTTTATTATACTAGGTTTTAAAGCTTCCGTTCTACCGTTATAGTTGCCTTTAGGTCTCTAAATATTTATATTAATTATTTCGTAAACCCGTTCTAACTGGTAAATATATATTATATATCTTAGTTAGTGGTTATTATACTATATTCCTATATCTTTATAAGATATAGTTTAAACTATTTAAGTGCCCTCCCTATTAGGAATAGTCCTATATAGGCTACTTAGTTAATAAATATTATTAGTTTTACTCCCTTTTATATAACCTTAAAGTGTATTTATATAAGGAATCCTTTAAGTTTTAACTTCTTACCTAAGAATCGCTTAATAGATAGTAGCTTAACCTTTACTACTCTAATCCTATTAATCCTTTCTTTAAGTATCCTATTATTGTCTATTAATTAATTAACTATTTTCTATAGCTGTCTAACGGTAACTAGCTAAGAGTTAGTATCTACTATACTAGTATCGTTACCTAATCCCAAGGTAGTTGCTACTATTAACACTATTATAGCTACTGCTTTTAGTGGCATATTATTTAACTTTATTAATACTGTAACCTTAATAGTAAATATATAACGAAGCCTTATAGTAGGAACTACGGTAGATTTATTAATGGGCTAAGTATATAGGTAAAACGAAGTTAACAATATAATAATAACTAGTAGAGTAGTTGCCTAATAGATTAACTCTAATTATATTTTAAGATTTACTATAAAAAAGAGAAACTATCTATAGAGACCATGTGTCCTTAAATATATAACTCCTCCCCATAGTAAAGGGTTTAGTACGTTAGTACGTTAATACGTTAGTACATCGCGTTTTTACGTTCCTATATTCCCACGTTCCGAACTTATAACGTAACTGGCCACGTAACTCGGCTACCCCTCGTCCCATAGCTTAATCAGTTCCAACGCCTCCCGTACTGTCTTAACCAACCCGTTTATGTCCATTCTTAGTAGTCGCACTACTGCCGATATAAGGTCCGTAACATATTAACTACCTCTTTATATTATCTTTAAGGGCAAGCAAGTATAACGAGCTTAGATAACCACACGTCTCAATCCTAAGACGGTAATTTAAGTAAGCGATTTGGGCTAGACCAATTCAGAAATAGCTCTTAATTAGTTGTATTACTTTAACCTATATACTAAGCCACAACTTTAAGGAATCTATCGCTTATTAATTCTTAATGGCTATAAAAGCCACGTCTTAATACAATTTATTAAATATTATAAGGCTTATAAGATCGTGCCTCTCTACCTTCCTCCTTATTTAACGCATATACTACAGCCTTTAGATATTAGTATATTCGGCCCTCTCTCACGAGCTTATAAGAAGCGCCTTTACGATACAGCGCTATATAGTGCCTTAGCTATTATAAAGTAAGAGTTCTTAGAGATCTACTAAGCTGCACGCAGTTAGGCTATATCGTTAACTAATATAGTAAGTGCATAGCGGGCGATAAGTCTTATTCCTTCCAACCCTTCTGCTATTTTATTAAAGATTTAACCCGAAACTCTTCCGTTTATATATTACGGACGCTTTAAGTACAATGTTACGACTACTTAGAGAAGAGTCGGAAGAAGCTAGTTAGTTAATATAAGCACGGTCTAGAATAGAGCCGATAGAACTATGTGACGAGGAATAGTAGTACAAGTCACGTAAGGTAATCTGTATAATTTGTGTAATCTATATAATCTATAATAGAGTAGATAGAGTATACGTATATTATGTATAAGAAGGATTTTATAGGAGTACGGTTATATATTTAAGGACCCTTAGTCCCTACCTAGATAGTTTCTTCCTTATAGTAATTCTTAGAATATAATTAGAGTTAATCTGTTAGGCAACCACTCCACCAGTTATTATTACATTATTAACTTACTTACAATACCTATATACCTAGCCTAATAACAAGCCTATCGTAGTACTTACTACAAGGTTCCATTACACAATTACTACCTAGTTACGGTTTTAATAAGTTAAATAACATGCCACCAAAAGTAACCACTACAACGCCATCGACGGCGGCAACTACTTTAAGGTCAGGCGACACCAGTATGGCAGATACTAACTCATAGCAACCTATAACGGTTGGATAGTTATAAGAGATAGTTGACTAGTTAATAGAGAATAATGCGATACTTAAATAAAGGATTAATAGGATAGGGGTAGCGAAGGTTAAGTTACCTTTAATTAAAAGATTCTTAGGCAAGAGATTAAAGCTTAAAGGATTCCTTACGCAAATGTACTTTAAGGTTACGTAAGAAGGAGTAAAACTGCTAATACCTATAGATCGCATAGTATATATAGGGCTATTCCTATTAAGAAGGGCACTTAAATAGTTTAAGCCTTACCTTATAAAGATATAGGCGAATGGAATAACAACTACCAATTAGGATGTACGGTTTATATTCTTAAGTTAGGAAGGGTTTACGGAGCAACTTATATAAATATTCGGAGACCTAGAGTTAGTAACTATAGCGAAAAGAAAACTTTAAGATATTACGTAACGGACCTTAGCAATTAAGTATATAATATAGTTCCAAACACTAGCTATATAAGTTAAGTAGAATAATAGGGCGCTTATAGCACAGTATAAACAGGGACTTAAGGCTAAAGTCTAAGACGTAATTATTCTAATAGAAGATGCGGATACCCTAAGGGATTTAATAAATTAAGTAATTAAGATTAATAATAGGATCTTCTAAAGGGAATAGGCTAAGAGAGGCTAGGATAGAGTTCTATAGTTATATAAGATATAGAGTATATAACGACTAAAGCCAAGTTAGAAACTATAGTATAGTGTAAAGCTAATAGACCTAAGCGGTACTAAAGAAGCCTATAAAAGATAGAGTAAGAAACTATAAAAACCTAAAGGTTAAGGATCTAGTAATTATAGGACTAAGGAGTAAAGGCTAAACTAGGGATCTTAGCAGTAGAAGATGTTTAGGCGGACTTTATAGCAAAGTTAGTGGTTTAGAGATAGAGCTTATATAAATTGCGGAAAATAGGGTTATTTTATAAGGGATTGTAAAGATAGTTAGAGTTACTATATAATAAAGGGAACCTAACTAGCAGAAGATATATACGTATAGAGGGATAATAGTATACTATAAGGAACAAAAGAATGTTTAATTAAAAGTTTTGCGTTTTGTTATAATAACGCATACCAAATTTATAAAGACGCTAAGTATGGCGCAAGCTATTAGCCATAAAAGCTAAAATTTATAGAGTATAGAGAAACTAACAAACCATTATATAGATTAGATATTAAAGACAATAAGTTTAATATAGGTAAAACATTTACAGACAATAGGGTAATAAAGGCAGCTTACTAGGAGCGTATAAACCTTAAAAAAGTTATAATAGAAGTAGAGACTAAGACCGCTATAGAGCAAGGTTTAGTAATAGGCATTATAACACCGTTAGATACGGTATCTATTGCTTTATAAGACGGAAGGAGTAATATCTAAAGAGGATTAAGCAAGCAGATAACTGCTAGTACTAACTTACCACTTAATAAAGGTAAAAGGCCAAAGGCTTAAGATTCTTAAAATAAGATAAGAGAGATTTAAGATTCCAAAGATAGGATAAGGATAGCTTAAGGACCTATAATAGACGAAAACCAATAAAGCAGAGCAGCAGCTTAGTTTAAAGATATACGAATAAGCTTGGGATAAGAGTTTCCTATAGCATAAGATTCTTAAGACAAGATAAGTAAGATTTAAGACTTTTAAGACAAGATAAGAACACTATAGATGCCTAGTTAGACTAAGGCGGGAGCTAAGCTTAAGTTAGAAGTAAGCTTAGGATTAAAGAATCTAAAGGACTAAAAATTTAGGGTACAAATAAGGACACCCATAGGTAAGAGGTAAGAAGCTTCTTTATAAATTAGAGAATCTGCAATATAAACAGCAGTTAGATTAGGAGACAGATATATAAACCTAAAAGACTTACTAGGGGAACGCAGTATTCGGCCTAAAGATTAAAAAGTTAATACTATAATTAAGAAGTATAAAGACTTTAAAGATCCACTTATAAGACGCGAAAGGAAAGAAACTATAGAGGAATTTAGAGTAAGAATTACCTTATAGCAAGAGCAGAAACTAGATAAAAGATCTAGTATACTAAATCGTATAAGGGATAGAGTACCTATATAAAAAATCACTAATAGGCCAAGAATAGGTATACTAAGAGCTAAGTAGCTTACTAAACTAGAATAAGAAGAGGATCTAGGAATTTTAACTAGGTTTAAGGAACGACATATAAAAGGTTATTATAATGCAGTAATAAAGAGATATTTCCTTATAGATAAGCCGTATATACTTAAAGGGTTATACTAAAAGTGGTATAGACAACGATATAATAATAAGTAGGAAGATTTCTATATATGGTTAGATAAAAAAGTTATCTAAGACCACCTAATTATAAAGAAGGCTATAACTTATATTAAAGGAGCCTTAATTATAACGTTAAAGGATCTAAAGGAGTAATTAGAGGACTAGAGAAGCGAAAGGTAAATCTTAGTACTTGCGAATAAAGTCGCAACGCTTAGATTAATAAAAAAAAGGTTTAAACTTAAGGACAAAGATAAGCCGAGAGTTAACTTAAAATACTAAGCATATTATATACTATTATAGATAGCATATATAGATAATATGTATAATATACATAGAGCACCTAAGGATAAAAACTAAAAGTATTTAATAAGAATATATTAGATAACGGATAAGGCAAAATACTAAAACGCTAAGTATATGCATAGTTAGCACCCTATAGAAGTTTAAGAGTAAGGGAACTTAATACTTTAACTAGGAAGATTCCTTACGGAAGAATACCTAAATAGACAATAATAGTGGAAATATTTAGAGAACACCTATTTATAGTATATTAAAGATAAAAAGCGAACTAAGTATTAGCCTAAATTAAACTAAGTATAAACCAGATTAAGCAGCTAATAGTTAGAAAAAGTAGAGGCTTATAGGACTAAAGGAAACTAGTAGTAGAGCCTTAAACCCTTAAAGAAATTTAAGGACGATACCTAAATTTATAAGTAATATAGCAAGATTAATAGTTTAAGGCATTAATAGATAGTAGAGTAATAAGGAACTATATCTCGCTAGTAGTAGTTAAAAGGATAGGATTACTATATAGGAAAAAGGAATGTCCTTACCTATTAGTAATAATTTTAGGAGATCCAATAGCCTATAGAGGAGGCATTATTAACCTTAAAATAGGACCTATTTAGCTAACTATTAAAGGGAGATAAATTAAGATGTCTTTTAATATATTACTATTAGGGAATAATAAGGCAGTACTAGGAATGCCTTAATTATAGAAATACAATCTAAAAATTAATTAGGTTACAGGTTAGGTCAATATTAAAGATACTTAACGCCTTAAGATGTAATAATAAGCCAAGCTAGTATAGTACTAAGTTAAAGCAATATATAAAGAAACTAAGAAGGGGTTAGATTATATACTAAAGAGATATTATAAGTATAGCAAAAAGTTATAGTTACTAAAGAGCGAAAAGCTATTAGAGTATATAGTATAGAACTATAAAATAGAATTAGAACTAGAAATAAGTCTAAGGTTCTTTCTAATCTATAAGCTTACTAAAGAAGAAGGTAGAGTATTAAAAGAGTTTATCTAAGAAAACTTATAAAAGGAATATATTAGACTATCGCAGTCATTAGCAAGTTATCTAGTACTGTTTATACTAAAGAAAAATAGTAAACTAAGGCTGTATATTAACTATAGATAGTTAAACAGCATTATAAAAAAGGATAGGTATCCTTTACCCTTAATTAGTAAAATCTAAGATAGGATAGGTAATACACAAATCTTTATAAAGATAGATCTAAAATAGGCGTACCATTAAATTAGAATTAAGGAAGGTAATAAATAAAAGGCAGCCTTTAGATTAAAGGAAGGACTATATAAACTATTAGTTATATAATTCGGGCTTATAAATATACTAGTAACGTTCCAGAAGCGAATTAATAATATATTAGGAGAACACTTAAATAAATTTATTATAGTATATCTCAACAATATTATTATCTACTTAATAACTAAGGAAGAATACAGAGAATATATTAAATAGGTCTTAAAGAGACTATAAGAAAAACAGATACCAGTAGTAATTAAAAAATGCGAGTTCTTTACTAGAAAGACTAATTTTATTAAATTTATTATTAAACTAAACTAACTTAGTATAGATTTAAAGAAGATTAAGGCTATAGTAAATTAGCAAGAACTAGAAAACATTACGCAGTTAAGATCGTTTTTAGGTTTTTGCAATTACTATAGAAGGTTTATAACACAATAGTTAAAAAAACATTAAGCTATTTACGCAATTAATAAAAAAAGAAAAACTATAAAAATGGGGAGAGAAATAATAAGAACTATTTAAAGAAGTTAAAAGGTTATTTACCCAGGAGCCAGTTCTTAAGATCTATTAACTAGGACTAGAAACGGTTATAAAAACAAATATATTAAACTTTATACTAGGAGTATACTTTATATAAAGGCATCTAAACAAATAGCATCTAGTAGTATATTATAGTTAAAAAATAACACTACTATAACTAAACTATAACATCTATAATAAGGAGTTATTAAGTATAGTTATAGCACTAAAGAAATAAAGGGCATTCTTATAAGGCATAAAAAAAACTATTTATAGTTAAAACAGATTATAAGAACCTAATAAGATTCCTAATAATAAAGGAACTTAACCAAAGATAGGTTAAATAGGCAGAGATACTTATAGAATACCATTTTAAGATTTAGTATACTAAGGGCATAGACAATATATAAGCTAATACGTTAAGTTAAAAGGCTAAACTATAAAATAATAAAAAGCCGTTAGGGGCTTTACTGCAAAAAGATATAGATAGACTAATTAAATATAATTATTTAAAAATTATAGCAACTTATAAAGAACTAAAGAAAGTTTATAAGTTACTAAAAAGCTTTTAGGCGCAAAGAATTCTAAAAGTATAACTAGAAGATTTATAGATGGATATATATAAAAACTAAAAAGTAAAGTATATCCTAAAAAGCATAGCAGAGCACTTTATAGAGGAATTCTATAAGGGAGTAACTTAAGGACATAATAGAGCTACAGGCTTAGTGTTAAGACTTTAAAAGAAGTACATTATTAATAGAATCTAGAGAATAGCTAAAAGGGTTACTAAGGAGTATCTAGATTGCTAAAGAAATAAACTAATAAGGCATAAGCCATATAAAGGGCTACAACCTATTAAAATACCAAAGAGACTATAGGAGGTCATATTATGGGACTTTATTATTAAGTTACTAAAGTTAAGAGATCCTATTATAGGGCAAGATTATAACGCGATCTTAGTAATAGTAGATAAGCTTACAAAGTGGGAATACTTTATAGCCTATACGGAAGAAATCTCAGCAGAAGATATTGCTAGAATTTATATAAAAGAAGTATTTATAAGACACGGAGCACTAAACAAAATTATATTAAATAGAGATCTAAGATTTGTAGCAGTATTTTAGGAGGTATTCTTAGTAAAGCAAGGAGTTCGGGTAGTAACTTCTACCGCATATTATTTACAGATAGACGGTTAAACAGAAAGACTAAATTAGACACTAGAGCAGTATCTAAGGTACTATATTAATTACGCACAGAATAATTAGGTATTGCTATTACTAGTTATACAGTTTATATACAATATAACACCACAGGAAGAAATGGGCACTTTACTATTTAAGGCGAATTATAGATACAAGCCAAGAATATTATTATCGCTATATTAAGTAAAGAAGATAAGTAGCACAGCTAAATAAAGAATAGAGACTTTAATAAATCTTTATAAAAACCTTACAGAAATAGCAAAGGTAGTATAGTAAAAAATAAAAAAATACTATAACACTAAAAGATCTAAGGGACTAGATCTTAAGGAGGGAGATAAAGTATGGCTACTATATAAAAATTTCAAGAGTTGACAACTAAGTAAGAAGTTGGACTATATTAGACTAGGACCTTTTAAAATTAAATAAAGGATTTCATTGGTCACGTTTAAGTTAAACCTACTAGCTAAAATAAAAATCTACCTAGTACAGTACATTATAATGCTAGAGCTAGTATACGGAAATATTAAGCCACTAGTCTATAAGGTAGACACGTATAGAGGGCAAGAGGAAGACAAATAGTAAGTTTTAAAGATCATTAATTATAAGGACATTAACAATAAAATATAGTATAAAGTAAAGTAGATAGGCTACACTAAGACTACCTAAAAGCTATTAGAAAATCTAAAGAACGCTATAGAAAAGGTATAGGAGTATTAAAGGAGAATAGGTTAGGCAATATTAATAAAAAAGATTATAAAAAAATAAGTCACCTAAGGGAGACCTAGGAAGAGCGACTACTAAACTACTTAGAGTTATTCCCTTTACAGGAAGAGAGTCGGTTCTCTTATTACTAAGTTTTTATAAACCTTATTCTATAAGTTTCCACTCCTTAAAACAAACCTTCTTATATACTTTTTTAAGACGGATTAACTAAGCGGACGCAGCTAGATAAGAATCGAGGGCTCTTTATTAAGCATTAGCAGCCTCTTTTTTAGTATTATAGGAATAATAAAGTTCTAACAACGCTACCGAGAGCTTATTATTGAGCTTTATAGCAGCAGGTTAAATATAAAACCCTATAATAAATTACTTAGGGAACCTAATAACTATTAAGAGTAATAGGACGCGCATACTTAGCGTTAAAAATAGAGCGAACATTACAGGACAAATGAATATTCGCTTTAGTGCACTCTAAATATAAAGAGGGTTGCTAAAAGGAAGGACTCGCCAATATAATATAAACTAACCCCTCTTTCGCATAACAAGAATATAAAGACAGTATAATCTCACTAAGAGATAATATAATAGCAACGGTACGAGACTAATAAGCTATAGAAGAGGAAGAAATTGCTTTAGGTATAATAAGCAACAATATTAACTAAATTAATTAGATGGATATTATACCTCTAATAAACGACTTAGAGATGCTAGGAATCTTTAAAAACGAAGATAAAAAGGAGGGAGATAGTATTACGGACGCTTTAAGTATAATATTATAACTACTTAGAGAAGAGTTAGAAGAAGCTAGTTAGTTAATATAAATATAGTCTAAAATAGAGCCGATAGAACCATATAATAAGGAATAGTAGTATAAGTCACGTAAGGTAATCTGTGTAATCTATATAATCTATATAATCTATAATAGAGCAAATAGAGCACACGTATATTATATATAAGAAGGTTTTTATAGGAGTACGGTTATATATTTAAGGACCCTTAGTCCCTACCTAGATAGTTTCTTCCTTATAGTAATTCTTAAAATACAATTAGAGTTAATCTGTTAGGCAACCACTCCACTAATTATTATTACGTTGTTGACTTACTTACAATACCTACACACCTAGCCCAATAACGAGCCTATTATAGTACTTGCTATAAGGTTCCGTTACATTATAAGCCTTATAAATAAGAATGGTGTTTAAATTAATATTCCTATATTACCTTCTATTAGAGACAAAATTAATAAAGTTATTAATTTAGTTATATAAGGTGCTACACCCCTACATTTTAGAGCTTTGCTTAATCTACAGCAAATTGCCTTAAGAACCCTTGCTAATAAAGTTATACTTTAGCGCATAAACACAGAGCTTATTAAGAAGCAGAAGAGGCAGTGTTAAGGATAGGGTAAGACGTCATATGGCAAGGCACGAGTTCTATTAGTAGAGGAGGCTCTACAAAAGAACCAAGAGCGGGAGCAAAAGGAGCAGGTAGAGGCTGCTTAAAAGGAACGCCGTAAGGCTCTATAAGGTGTCATAGGCTTCGCGAAGAAGGTGTGGAAGGAACTACCAATGCAGGACGATCTTTTTGTATAATATTATCAATATAATTGACGAATTTGGGTAAGAGTCCGTGCATACGAGAGCTCCGCTTAAGGGGTGGCTCGACCGGGTGGCTGGCTCGACTGGGTGGCTAGAACGTTAGTTGTTATTCCGACGCTAGCCAAAAAAAATCACGTCTGAGCTCGCTGAGGTAAATTGAAACCTCGTTAATTGATTTGCAACCCTGATAATTTTCTTATCTTACATTCTGTACTATACTTATAGCTAGTCTTACAGGATGTGCAAGGAAGGTTAAGAAAGAAAATTGATTCTTAAGGATTAACTGATCGCTTTGAAGGAGCGAGGGCATGGAATCTTAAATACACGAAGAACTCTGCTAGGCAACATAGCAAAATGAGTATCAACGACTGTGCTAGGCAGCAGCGTAAGACGGCTGCCAGGTTATGGCGAATGGAGCATGTTTACATCCATTAATCTACCTCATGCAACAGCTAGTCCATCCGTACACTCGAATTTTCGCTTCTCGAACTGGCCTGCTGTTACTCTTGAAGTTTCCGGCTTCTAGGTCGCCGGCGTTACTGAGTGTATCTCTTCGTGACCATTTACGGCCTCGAGATCGCGTGTCTGATTGTGAAACGTTGGTTGACCGGCTTCTTGGTTTCTAACCTGCTGCTTTTTCACTTCTCGGTTCGTATGAGCAAGGCAGGTTGTCGACCTGAATCAGGTTGTCTTGCCACCCTGACTCAGCTAGTCACCTACCCCCTCCCCTTTCCTTTCCTATTACCTATACCTTTCTCATGTATATATAGAGGCCCTAGAGCCACATTTAATAGACAGTCCTAATTCTTTGATATTCCGATCGACACAGGTACTGCAAGGACAAGTCTCCTTCCAGTTGCATTTTTCACACGGGCGGCAATCAGCTCGATGACAGTATTTCCTAGATTCCTCTTCAATCCACACGCGTTTGTCGTCGAGAACATTGATAAGATCAATGAACAGGTGCTGCAGACGTCTCAATCGTTGATCCGGAACCCTCTCGTTCCCGTTGTTCTTCGCAGTCTCGACTTTAATAATGCCCTCGACAATTGGACGGAAGAACTAGCGGAAAGGCCCATTGCAATATTTATACGCAGTCATATCAATCATTTGGGCGCTCTCATCAGTCTTGTCGTCTTCATCTTCGCTATCCCGGGGGCTATCGCGCTCCCAACCCCTATAGAATGGCGCTTTGTCTCTGCTATCCTCCGTCGCTTTGTGTCGATCCAGATCGGGTTTTCTTACCACCATCTTACTACCGTCTTACTACTGTCTTTGATGCCTAGTACCCTAGGTCTCACCACCCGTTTCTATTACCTATTTTAACTTAGTTGCCTAGACTTACCTCATGTATAAATAGCTTCTTTTCTTTATAGTTTGAATAGACAGAGTCCTTATTCTTTACTTACTTATTAGTATACAGACTACTAATTGGCAGTTATAAGCCCGGGTAACTTACCATATTACACCTTAATTTAATTAATTATATCCCTTGTTAAATACTTTATTCGTCTTTATAAGCACCTTTTAATATAACCTCTTAAACTACCTAAGCTGTTACTATAACGGTAATATTATCGAACTAAGCTAATTAGGACGAATAGATTAACCTTATTAGGCTTTAAGCTTAAACAGAAAACGTATAGGAATACGTCAACCCCTTAACCAAATAGGATTAGTTGCCCCGTTTACTTAAACCAGTCTTTCCTAGGCCTTAAGATAATATACAGAATGTTGATCCCCTAACGTAAATTTAACCTAAGTTTATAAGTAATAAGCTAATTAATTTTAGAGCTTTATTATATAGACTTTAATTAATATATATAGAGATAAGGTTTTCCAGGGGGAGACCCCCTGGGACCCCCCTATATAGAGCTTTTGCTTAATTTAAAAGTAGTAGTAAGATTGAGGCGCCTTAGTTACTACTAAATAAGGATCTACTATAGTAACCAAGGCGCCCTACTTAAGCTGGGTTTAAGGATTATATTAGTTACGAATCTAGTATATATTTAAACTACAGAGCTTTAATATAGAGCCCTCTACGTAGGATCTAATATAGTAGATTATAATTCTAATATAAAGCTTTATATACTGTTAGGAATATAGGCAAGTTGCCGTCACGTGTCGCCGCGGCACTAGTGTGGCGAGGAGCCTTAAGCTCCTCGCCCCCCCCCCTGAAAAAGAAGAACAGAATAATTATTATACTATCTACGAATCGTAGCTACGTGATATTACCTTGTGCAACTAACACTAATTAGTAGTTAACTTTACTATTATACTATAAAGCAGCTAGGTATTCCTAAGAAGAGACGAGCTACTATACTAGTGCTACTTATGCTAAAGGAAGCTGTCTTTTAAGGTTAGAACTGGTCCTAAACCTTAAATAGAACTCTTCTACGAATCTAAGGATCTAAAGGCTAGAACTAGTTCTAAGCCTTTCTAAGATTACGGATTCTTGCGTCTATTACGTAGAACAACACGCTTTATAAGTCTTTGCGATTTAAGGCTAGAACTGGTCCTAAGCCCTATAATCGCAAATATACGTCTAAACGCGTACTAAACGACAAATGTGTACTAAACGATAAATATATATTACGAACGCGTACCAAACGACAATCCCTATACTAATAACACTTCCCTCCCTTTAAAAATATAGCTACGCCTACTTTAAACAACTGGAAAGACTCCTTACTACTAAGGGTAGCTAAGTACGCGAAACTTATTGATAAAGATTGGGACGAATTCGCCTTTAATATAATAACTTGTACCGTAAAATAAGTTAACGGCTTTCTCCTATACCATATTATATTCTACTAAAATAGATACTACGCCAATTTATAACTATGGGAGTATTTTAGGGAGGATTTTATAGGATGGACTGCCGATACCTAGGCACTTGGCAACGTTAATATTATTTAGGATTTTTAAGACTTCCTCTAAAGGAATAGGGCATATATTACTAAGAACGGTAACCTAATTACTAGTAATATTTAGGCCGTTATTACTAGTGTAAAAGAACTAATATGGACGGAAGCTAAGATTACACATTAACTACGGAAACCTAAAAACAACCTATATTCTTTAGAAGGTAACTTTAATTTGTATTAAAACCCCTAAAACGCTAACCCCCTACCTAAAGCTACTCTCCTACCTAGAGGTGCTCTCCTACTTAGAGTTACTCCGCCTCTACCTTCTCTACTCTAGCTAACTGGTAAGCCTTTACTATAAGAAGTCACGAATCTAATAAAGGTATATTCGGATAAAGAGAAGAAGTTTGGAGAAGAATTATACAATATGCTTAGAGTAAAACTATAGGTCTTCTATAACTGTTGCAATAAGGTTAAAATTTAATGCCACTAGTAATACTACGCTTTCTCTATTATGTTAAAGAAATAGGTAGCAACATTTTATTACAACTATATTACGGGTAAAAACTATAACTTTAATGCAATACTTTAGCTTACTAGAGCCTACTTTAAGACTAATAAAAATTGCTAACTTTATATATCTAAATGGCGGGAGACTACGTTCCAGAGAGTTATTACTTTTAACCTAATAAAGACTCGTTTAGAGTGCCTTTAACTACTCTTTAATAAACTCTAGAAAATCTAATATAGCCTTATTAAAACTTACTAAAATAAGAACAGTCTAAGGGACTAGGTTATCTTAGCCTACTATAGCGTTCCTAAGTATAACTTGGCGTTATATAAACCTATAGACACGTTTAAAGGAGTATATGCTAAGCTACGCTCCGCTATAGGTACTGCGATGCGAATATAAGAATCTTAATAGTTCTATACCAAAAACCCTATCTAATTAAGTATTCCTAACCAATATAATTATAACTAGACTAATTAAATATATAGTGGCCGTAGTAGGGAATACGGAAGAGGGTATAATTAATGTTAACTATAAGGTAATTATAGAGGTCCTTATAGAGGTTTACTTTGAAGTAATTGCTAGAAGAAGTACTACGTTTATAAAAAGCTAAATTGCTAGTTAACTAGACACTCCCTTAATAAGCGAAAGAAGGTATATAATAAGTTCCGTTAGAGTATAAGAAACGTTAGAAATTATAAAATTACTACGGCCTACTTCTAAAGCTTCCTAGTTTAATATAAAGGCGTAGAAGATCTTAAGGGTAAGGTTAATAAGACTAAATAGCTCTTTATAAATATAGA
>Ga0307515_10005859_pt1 | contig 24794 bp, 28 predicted proteins | sample 17_EM_MG_FD_194513 | JGI IMG/M metagenome (GOLD analysis project Ga0307515, IMG submission 194513) | Populus trichocarpa ectomycorrhiza microbial communities from riparian zone in the Pacific Northwest, United States - 17_EM | ecosystem: Host-associated > Plants > Roots > Unclassified | place... | reverse complement strand
TGTTCCTAAGCAGCCAAGTCCGGCCAATCTGCATAAAGCCGGGCCTCCAAAATTGAGGCCGCCAGGCTTTTTGCGGCGTAGGCTTTTCAAATGGAGGCCGGGCCTGGCCTGCACCAAGGCAGGCCTCAGATTTTGCGGCCAGGCGGCCAGATCTGCAGGCCGCTAAAATGCCTGGCGGGCTTAGGAACACTGATACCATCATCACACCGGCGCACCAGCAAAGTACATTACTTTCTGGCCAGGAGATATCCTATCCACCAACAAAGAATCTTGCCCAGTAGGACGCCCTGCCGGCCAAGCTACCCTCTTGGTCAAGGGATGCCCCCTTGGTCAAGTGGGAAAGTTGGTCGGTGGGGTAGAACATAGATAGATGAGAATATGAACTGAATGCATGAGTTTTACAACCATTGAACTACAGGGTAGTAACTGAGTTTTCTCGCTCAAGCGATTTCCAGATGCACCGGCAGCGTTCCAATATGTCCGTACTCCCTTAGCTCTATAGTGCTTCGAAGTGCTCCCAGACTTGTCGCTAACGCTCCCAGGTGCTCCCTGGCTTTGTCGCCCGTGCTCTCAGGTGCTCCCAGATATGCCGCCCGCGCTCCCGGGTGCTCCCGGAGGCCACTACAAGGGTCCAATCAACTCCGAGATTTGTCAATTGTAGGATTATGCTTCGACTACTCTCAGACACTCTCAGTCTCTCGGAGACTAAATTACATTTTACTGATATGGGGACTCCGGCGACACAAGGCGGAGAAGACTTTCTCGCTAGATATGAAATACTTCATATCAATTCCACATCACTTAAGACCAATCCCCAGAATATTTTCACCCTCAAAATTTCGGGCAAAACACGAGACCAAGCGCGAACCTTTATATACTTAAGTAGCTGCTATCCCTTCTCCCGCGAACGGAAAAAAAATCGCGTCTGTGGGCACAGGCTCACCAACCATATCAACTCCGAAGGACCCCAAGAACGCAGTACCGCCCTTAATCATCCTATCCTCTACTAATCGTCACCTCATCCACCGCCTCGTCCTTAATCTCCTCGTCTTCGTCCTCGGATTCCGAGTCCTCGATTGGCTCCCAGTACCCCTCCCCAAGAGTCCCAAGCTGCGCGTCCGGGTCGCCGGTCATTGCCTGCAGCATCCTCTGCCTATCCTGGTGTGATATAAACACGTCCTCGTCTTTTACCCACCCTCCGTACGCCTTCCCCTTTAAAGGCGGAAAGAACTCCACATGTTCAATAACCTGCGCAAGCTTTATTCCTTCTACACAGCACAGGTTGTTGGCATGGAATTTGGTTCGGTGGCTTGTAGCTCCCATGCCGCCACCAGCCCCTATGTCGAGGAGTAGGCCTAGGCTCGGGAGTGATGCTCGGCATCGGGCTCCGGTTGTGATACTTGGCTTCGCCGAGTATGGTCTTCTCTCTATATATAGTCCTGCCGCTTTCTCTCTCTTTGTCCTAGGACAATACAGCTTCTTCGTTCTTCTTTATTGCTCTCAACACAGGTTAGCGTCATCGTGGTCCCTTCGAACGTCGAAAGACTTACTGCTCGCTGGTCCATGATCGCTGGCAAAGGTCAGTGCATGTAATATGAAGTATGGGGTGGAACGTGCGCCGAAAATTTGCGTTTGCTACGGCTTCTCGAGGCTATGGTGCCATGCTCCGTAATCGCCTCGGCCCCTTCGATGAGCTCCTCGCTGATACCTCCGGAAGGATCAACAGTGTGGCTCTGAACAGACGAAGCTTCCGCCTGTTCACATTCGAGCTGTTGCCAGAACCAGATCCGGGCTCGCTGGCTCCTTCACCCGCCGACCTTCCACCGAGGCCAGATCCCTCGGCGATCTGACCAAGGGCGAGCGGGACTCGCTGGTTTGTAGATGCTTGATCGGCCTGCGGCTTCCGAGGTGTCTTCAGCGGGATATTGGGCATGATGATTGAGATAATAGTTGGGGTTTGTTGGAATGAAGCATTGAGTTTTGTAGCAGAGAGCAAAGAGTGTGCTAGTCATGTACTTACGAGCAACAAGACTCTAAAGAGCGGCGAAGCGTAGAGGGAAATAGGTGTTGCGGGGTAGAAGCGGTGTAGAGGTGGTGAAGTGGCGGGGCGTGGAGGGGAGATGGTTAGTTTTGGGACCGCTCAGCGAAGGAATTGTGATCGACAACGCCCCACTGAAATTTACTCTACCTAACGGTGTCCCAACAGAACGAATCGATTGCGAATACGTATATTGGCGAATCCCTGACCTTAATGAAGTGTTCCATTGGCTTGCCTTACTAAGACTGCAAGGATCGCGCGGGAAATATAATCTTGCCGAGTTAATAACGCGGCTTGAATTTTGTTTTGTTGATTGGTTAAATATATAGCAGATGCGCGATCAACGGGGAGGACTTGACTTTGGTTGGTTTGCACGAGGCGCTGCTTTCTATCTATGCCAAAGTTCATACTGTTTACCTAATCTTCGACGTTGCGGATAAATGTAACGGTAAGTGTCACAAGAGCGTGCTCTTACTGCTCATTTTGCATGACCTCGGTGTGTAGATATCTAATGCCCAGAAACTAACGAACGATAGCGCCATGGGATAGACAATGCAATTGAATCAGGGCACCTGGCGGGATAGTCATAACGATACCTTCATCACCACAGTTAAAAGGGCGTTTTAGTGCCGAAACTAGGTTAGAGTTTCTTCATATGAGGGAACAAGGTACGGGGATACCGTTGCGGTAGTTATAGCATTGAGGTTATGGCATTGAATATGGCACGGCGGATATGGCATGCTGGGGAGAAATGGCACCATGAGCGATAGAACGCAAAATAAAGACCCTGCGGACAGCAGTAGCGCCACCCAGAACCAGTAGTGATCAAATGGTATGAACTAATTGCACTATTAGAAAACACCTGAATTTCTTAGCAGGATGTACTACTCGCGGTACCCTTACCGCCCCCCTTTGCTAGCGTTATCGTCACTCAGGACCCTCCCTCCCTCACTCATTCCGCCTTCTTTGAAACTATAAAAACGCCCTTCGTACCTCTCAACACTTGCAAATTGCCTTGCTCCGCAGCGTGAACGAACTTACCTTACACACTACTGCCTTCGAGGTCATCTCAGTCCCATGAGACAAGCGGTCTTGGGTGAATACGCGTCAGAGATCTTTCCGGGATTGAAGCTGGTCAACGACCCTGGAAAGCAGAGCACATCCACGATAAGGACATAGGCGTGATAATCGCCCTCCTTCCTCAGGATATAGGGCGTCCGAAAGTCTTGTATCACACGGCAGGGGCAGTAGATATACCTGCTGACATATGGCATCGGATCACCCTAGGGGAGCTGTATCGCGGCGCTGAAGTCAATGAGAACAGCCTTATCACGCCATTGGCGCCGAAGACATTTGCAAGGACAATTTGGGCCATGTCTTAGTGCACGTTCAATATCTTTAGATCGGCATGCATGCCAACAGGGAGCATGCCAAGTTTGTTCATTGCTCGGGAGTAATTGTGGGGAGGTGAGTCATCGGCGGGCTACGGTAGCGGTTGATGAACTTGAGGTTTTCAATCTTGTTGCGGATTCCCCGTTCGTTTGTGCTGTGTTTAACGGGTACACTTCGCTGACGAACGAGGTTTTCCTTCCCATATGGCTCATATTTGGGGGAAGCTTCTTCAGATCAAACGCTGCGCCCGCGGAATTTTTAATCCCGAGCTGCTCCTCATCAGATGAAGCAAGAGCGAGGGCTCCTGGGGTCTCTTCTCATCGACGACGCTGATCAGATACCGCATCGCGATCTGGAAGTCGACGGCTAGGAAGTGTGGTTTTAAACTTGGGATGTACCGCTCCTGCGTTTTGTCACTCCAGACGCACAAAGTGACTTTCCTTAATATTACTGAGCAGGACCGTAAAAACTTGGCGAGATTCCTAAGCATCGGCGAGGCGGTATGCATAGTGGAGCACTTGTCTGAGGGCGGAGTTTCTGATTGCGTCATCCTGGCCTTTCACTTCGATTGCGGTGAGAGCATATGTGTGCGGAGAATTGGTGACAGAGAGCGAAATTTGAATGGGAATCGGTGCGGAGTGTCCCCTAATAGCTTAGCAAGCAGATTAATTACTGGTGAATATATTTCATCTTCTGAGGATGAAGCAGTTCTTAGGAAAGCCATAACTAGCTTATCCTTCTTGGTGTTGAGCTGGAGAGATGATGGTAGAAGGATGGCCTTGAACCTAGGATCATTAGCAATTGTCTTCTATAGTTTAGCGTAAGTCAACGATCCTTGACTCCTTTAGCATGAGAGACTTCGTGAAAAAGGCTCGGTTGAGTATACTTATCTACCACCACTGGGGATGTGTAAACAATTCTGTGCTGAAGGAGCTTGTTCATCGAATGCTTTCTAAGTAACGCGCGCTTCTCTAGCTTGAGCTCGATTTCTAGGGGTGCTTCCGTTCGTCAAAGGCTGTGATTCGCACTTCGTAATTCTTCATTTCGGCAACCGAAACTTCCTGATCCCTCCTCTGGAGTTCGTGATTGTTCCTAATCGTGGTAATCTCCATCGTGTATAGCACTTGTATATCGTTGACTAGATTCTCAAAGGCGAAATCGCGTTACAAAGGACGCCAGAACTCTGAGACTTCGCAGTAGTACGTGCAGTCGACGAACCACATCACGAGCACCCACTTGCATACCATTTCTGCATGATACTATTAGTCAAGACTTGATCGTACTCAATTTGCATTCCGTCGAGGCTAGCAGAGGGTTCCATCTCGGCAGTGATGTGTGGTGTCGTAGCGAGGAGTAGACGAACGTGCTCCTACGTTCACTTCAGGGTATTAGCGGCTCATAGTCTTAAGGAACTCAATGCTTCACAGACTTGGAGAAACAGCTGTGGAGTCGGCGTCCACTGTTGCCTTAGTAGATCTCTACCTTAGTTTGTTTGAGGTAGTTAGTGAATAAATTTGGAAACTATTTTTCACAGAAAGTTGATAATGTAGTTCTGGTGGGACATGTATTATTCTGTAGAATTACTAATCCAGTGCATTTTCGTTCGACAGTCTTTTGCAGTAGCAAGTAAGTACTTAGCTAAGTATGTAATTTAGATAATTAGTGCTGTTACACGCAAGTTACTGGAGAGGAGTTATTCGCTGAAGGTGGAGGTCGAGTGAGGTTTTAGTGTCTAAGAACGGGTAAACTGGTGCATCAAAAAAACAAGTCGTACACACGCGCGGTAAGTGAGCGGCGAAATGTTTATCCTGTAGTAGCAGCGACAGCAGTTGAGTTTAATTACACTAGTAGGTACGTCATGAAGAGGTACAACTTGAGCCTCATGCTGTGTCGCGTCACCTGTCAACCCCGCCGCTGTTCCTCCTTTGGACACGTCCTCGCCACCCCATCTTCAACTTTGTAAGGGACAATCTCAACAGCGTGAGAAGCTCATGCACCACTGTCTCTGATATCCTTTACAACTTCACAACATGGCCCGCGTTACCAGTCTCGGATTGCACACGCCTTGTGCTCTTCCTTATTGCATCACCGAAGAGATCCTTTCCGACCCACCGCCTCCAAATTCGTTCACATGGACTACCGGGCTGCCTCACGAAGAGCTTTTAGTTACCGACGATGCTGTCATATGGTCACAAGGTGGGGTTATTCGCCGAGTGTTCCGATATGACCAAGAGAAGGAACCCGTGGTTCAAGCAGTCCTCGTATGGTTTCCGTCCGACGACCCGCTCGATGCAACTGATGGAGCTCAAAATGCTAGTGGAGACGAGGATGGTGAAAGCGGCGGCTACGTTACCGGAGGTTCTGAAGGAAATAAGAGGAAGCCGGACTGGGGAGACGACTTGAAGGCGAAAAAGCGCGTTAGTACATGGAGTACGAAAACTCGATCGTATGCCACGCAACTGGGGAGTTTTCCTAAGGCTCATACCGGGAATGGAGGTGCTGGGGGGGTTGGGAGAGTTGGTGCAGCAACGGAAGATGGCGACGACGCCGAGGACGAGAGCAAGACTGGCCGCGCGAGGGCACTGATGGTATTCCTGAAGTCCCAGGCCTTTGTTTATTTTCTCTCAGGCACGATGCACGTTATGCACCTTCCATTCGAAATACAATGCGCAGTTCCTGCGCCTCATGGATTGATCCTGCAGCGAAAACACGTTCAATCACCGCCTCCTCCAATATGCCCCACTGGCAACTCATTCGCCGTAAGACCACCGATTACCCCGAAGGACTTACCGAGCCTTTTCACTCTCACTGATCCACTATCCGAGCCCGGCTTGGTGATGACCACTACCAACACCCCGTGTACCGAAGATCTTATGTTCATTTCCCCTTCGTCAGAGCTGGATGCAGAGCAACAAGACTCGCTATTTGGGAAAATGCTTGCCAGTAATCCCGAGGTTATATTCGCAGTAACGTACGACTCTGGACGGTCACAAATTACCGTCTGGCAAGTGCGATACGTTCCGCAAGACAAACCGGTTAATACCCAGCGTCGTACTCCATCTACTTCTGGAACTCTTTCCCGCCGCCGATCATCTTTTGGGCCAGGAACTGGTGCGACAACTCCTGTTGCGGGGCCTGGTTCCGTTGCCTCAACTGCGACATTGTCCGCAAAACCCGGCCGGGATTCGTTCGGCCCAAGCGATATTTCATCACTGAACGTACTTGGCGAGGATTTTGAGACTATTGGTGGGAGAAGGTCTTCACGCCGTGTTTCCTCGATGATGGCGCGTGCGGACTTGTCGGGGAATCACGATGCTGGTCAGCGATTTTCTGATGTCTCGGGCTCTCTTGGAGCTTCTTTCGGTGGTCCACCGGCTCCACAGAATACAATGATATTGGATGACCAACCTGTCGATGAATTGCTCAACGAGCTTAACATGGGTTCCCTAGGTATTGGTATGGATGATTTGGGTAGTTACGATGGAGAGGGGTTGAAGCAGGAGATTTTGATGCACAAGCTTGAGAGCTTCCCTTGCAAGTTTTCGGAAGGCAGTCAATCTGGAATGGAGCGGTCGTCGCGAGTGTTCACGTTGCGGGATCCGCCATCAGTTGCTGCCGCCACTGTAACTGGAAAGGAGTCACCCGGAAAGAAAGTGGTCCTGTTCGTCATGAATCGGGATGAGCAGAGTCTTACACAGCTGACTTTCAGTATTCAGGTGCACTCTGCGGTTCCGAAAGGCTACTCTCGCAGGTCGAGCGCAAAGTATGGTGCAGGGGCTGTAACGATGGGATACACTCCTGTGCTGGCGGACTCGCAGAAGAGAATAGATGTTCTTGACGCTATAAAAATTCAGGATGGTGGTGCTCAGAAGGTGTTGCTCCTAACAGATGATGGGAAGTTTGTCCTGTACTCACCTTGGGGTTGCTCGATGGAGATTATATTACCGCCCACCTTGGCCCGGTGGAATCCGAATGTTGTTGGAGAGAACGGAAGTAGGCGAGGCAGCAGAAAGAAGGATTTCGCCAGAACTCTTAGCACAACCCCTGATACCTACCGACGACTCGAGTATTCGGAGCCTGGCGGGCGACTTACCGTGGTCGATGGAGATGGTGTTGGTCATAGGATTAGTATCACTTTGTCACCGCGAGAAAGCGCAACCAAGAGTTGCTTGGAGACTCTGCGGGTAATTCTAGGGGGGTCGGCAGGCGCTCTTGCAGGCGAATGGATATATGCTGCATGGATGGCCGTTTCGAAATGGATGCTAGCTACTTCAGACCCCGAGGCTGGTCTCTTCCCTCGAGACCCCAGAGGAGTGCCACCAGCCGACGAATGGAAGGCATTCGTTATAACACTATTTTTACTTGCAGTCCCTGTGCTTCCAGAACCAAAACCACAATCCCGACGAAAGAGCGCTTTCGTGAGAAGTACTTCCATGGTGGCCGAACGAGAATGGGAGGAACTTGCTAGCCATGAGGGTGACTGGGGCAGTGCTCCAGAATATTTGAGAAATTCCCCTTGGAAATGGATGATGGAGGAACAAGATGAAAAGATGATAAAGCAGTCATCATCGGTGGCAAAGGGGAAAGGTTCGCTTAGTGCTGCCACATCGGAAGGTCGATTAACGAACAAGTTCATCACCGATTGCATTTCGCACGCACGTCAGTTCTTGAAGTCACCAATGGGTGAGGCTCAAAAGGAGTTCCTCAGCAAACCAGGAAGCATGGAGGAAATTAGGAGGACCGGGTTAGCAGTTTCCTTGGTGGCGTTTCAACTGTTAAGGGAAGAGTGGAAACTTGATATTGCAATGGAAGGGCCATCACGTCGACTCTGTCCAGTATTGTGCCAGGTTGCAACCTGGTTAGGGTGGACTCGATGGGTTGAGGAGTATATGCTGGAAGATGTAGAGATGGCTGGATGGGCATATGATGACTGTTAGTTACTCTATCTGGTTATAAGATTTAACTGACGTTAACTCGTAGCACGAATTACTGTTGTTGATGTTCCACAGGAACCCTTCTCACCACCTGATATCTATGAATGGTTGATGTCGTGTCTGAAAGGAACATCATCCAGCCCTTTTATGGTTTTGCAAGACATTGTTGCACCTTCCGGCCCACCGCCTTCAAGCAGCCAGTCATCACAGCGCCCTAGGAACCCATTTTCACCACCTCCCGCACCACCGGCCCCTCCTGCCCAGAAGCCCGTCTTCGCGAGGCTTACACGCAGAACACGAACCATTACAGCTCTATATACTACTATTGCAACACCCGGAGCGACTGACATAGACATTGTCGAAAAGATGGTCGAGTTAAAAGTCAGCCTAGCTAGCTTACAGAGATTACCAGAAGGGGTCGGAGTCCGTCTCAGAGAAGCAATTGCAAGATGCCAGGAACAACCGCCGACAATCTGGGGCGTGCCTGCACTAGACCTTGTCGGCCGGAAAGATCTCAAGATGCTTATCGAACCCACGAAAGGAAGAAGGGAAGCCGGTAACCAAGGGAAAATTGCACCTTCCCACGAGGCAATGCGGGATGTGCACATGATTTGTGGTACAACATTTGACACAGATACCATCGGGAGTTACGACCCAATGGCCGAACATGACCGGCAAGCCGTATCAAGGTTGTTATTCAAGGATGATCGGAGGCTTTTTGAAGCTGCGAAGCTGCTCCAATCAAACAAACCCGCTCATGCGAAGTGCTTTCCACAACCCCACTGGACCGAGCAAGAGACGCTGGAAAGTTACAAAGATATTGCCGGTCGCGTTGCTATGCGTACGCTGGCTGTTCCAACTGGAAGAGGGCTTTTCCACTTTTCAGCTCGGATCCCGTTGTTGACCGAAAGGTTTCCAGTGCTAGGGTTTAATCTCAATTGTATTATCAAACCAGCCAATACGACGGTAGCCGCAGAGAAGAATCTCTTTGTTGAAGAGAAAGTTTCCTGGGCCTTCTTTCACGCGGGAGTAGCAGCAGGCGTTAGTATATCCCGCGAGGCAAAAGAGATTGATACTTCATGGATAGTCTTCAACAAACCACCAGATCTTACGAATCGTCATGGTGGGTTCCTTCTTGGATTAGGTTTGAACGGACACCTCAAAAACATCGCAAAATGGCATGCCTACAATTATCTTACACCGAAACATCCGATGGTTTCTATCGGATTGCTTCTCGGAATGTCGGCTAGTTTCCTCGGTACAATGGATAGCACCATCACCAGGTTGTTGTCAGTTCACGTCACTCGGTTGTTGCCACCTGGCAGTGCGGACCTTAATATCGCCCCACTTACTCAGACCGCAGGAATCATGGGGATTGGCCTGCTATATGCTAATACTCAGCATCGGCGGATGAGTGAGGTTATGCTCAGTGAAATAGAATACGTTGAGGAGCAGGAGTCATGTGTTCCCGCGGATACGCTTCGCGATGAAGGCTACCGTCTTGCTGCTGGCTTTGCATTAGGGTTTATTAATCTGGGTTTCGGAGTTGATCTAAGAGGTCTCCACGACATGCGACTAGTGGAACGCCTATTAGCAATAGCCGTTGGTCCAAAGAAGGTTTCCATTGTTCACATCCTTGATAAAGCAACGGCTGGAGCTACAATCGCCCTAGCATTGATTTACATGAGAACGAACGACGAATCGGTTGCCAATAAAATCGATGTGCCTGAAACGGCGCATCTCCTTGACTATGTGCGACCAGATTTATTCCTGCTCCGAACCGTTGCCAAAAATCTGATCATGTGGGACAAAATTGAAGGTTCATTTCATTGGATCCGCGAGAATTTAAGACCTTTTCACAGGGATCGGTACATGATGACGAGTATCAAGGATATGGCAAGTGAAGATTTACCGTTTTACAACATTATTGCGGGGCTGTGCTTTAGCATTGCGTTGAAATATGCGGGGACAGGTAATGAAGCTATTCGCGATATTCTGGTACATTATTTGGACCAGTTCATCAGACTGTGCTCCTGGCCAGGTATGTTGATCTGTGCGTACTTCGCTTGTATTCCGTTCTAATGAACATGTAGCTTTAAACTACGATCAGAAGCTTGCAAAGGCAACTATACGCAACTGCCAAGATCTGCTTGCACTGTCTGCTGCCACAGTTATGGCTGGCACTGGAGATGTTGTTGTCTTTCGGCGTCTTCGGCGCCTCCACGGCCGCACCGAACATGATGTGCCATATGGTTCACATCTGGCTGCTCATCTGGCGATGGGTGTCATATTCCTTGGAAATGGATCTTTTACGTTCGGGACCACGAACATTGCTGTCGCATCCCTTTTGTGCGCATTCTATCCCCTCTTCCCGACTTCGCCTTTGGATAATAAGAGCCATTTGCAGGCTCTTCGGCATTTCTGGGTGCTGGCGGTTGAAAACCGTTGCATTATTCCTAGAGACGTTGAGACAATGAGACCTACACAGATTCCAATCACCATCGCGCTTAAGGACGGGCAAGAGATTCAACGCGTCGCGCCATGTCTCCTACCCGATCTGAAGACAGTCGCCAGCGTCACCACTACTAGTCCCGCGCATTGGACTGTGGTTCTGGATTTCCTCAACAGTGAGGGACACCGGTTGGGCTTCGAAAGGAGTCAGAGTATCTTTGTTCATCGGAGAAGCGCGCACGCAAGCCAAAGCACCGTATTCCAGGCTGCCCTGCAAGCATTGGACGATATAGAGAATCTCAAGGCTCCTCTGGAGTGGGTTGGGTCGTTAAGTGCATTTGCTGGGCTAGACAAAGCCGAGAAAGCTCTGATCATCAGAGAGGGTGAGAGAGGCGGCGGAGAATGCGTCGATGAGCGATTGGAGATGGAGTACGCGTTGCGAAGCGCCGATAACCGTGGTAGATTGAGAGGTGTCGCTGCTGTGGCCGCTAGGAAAGAAGGCGAAGGAGGTTTATGGATCAGCGATGAGACCGCGGAGAACCTGAGGGCGGGTGTTTGGGTCAACGGAGGGGGTTAGAAGATGCCAGTGCGTTGGTTTCGGCGTTACGGATGCGTTTTTTTCATGGCGAAATTTCTCTGCTTCCTGCATCATAGCATTTCTGGCGCGTAAAAATGAAGTTACTTGTATACTTTTGTTTCCTCTGCGCGTGATTTCTAGAGCGATGCCAGGTTAATTACTGAGAATTCTGTTTGTACCTCGATTTTTCGAACAGGTACATCAATGCCAATAGCTACTAAATAGCCTTTCCTTGGAAACTATAGGCCTACATGCGGTAGACTCTCCAATACGACGGCAAGACTTTCGTAGCGCCTCCAACTCCAACTTGCCTTCCTCGAAAAGCGCAATGACGCCAACGCCAAGCCCGCACTTCTAACTCTAATCCAACCTCCCCTCCATGGCAATAGCACTATTCCACTTCCACCACCTCCTCTCCTCAAAAAAGATCTCCGCCCTCCGCGCACTATCGAAAGACCTGCGGTTGCGAGGCGTCTACAAACGCGGGTACCCGGGGCTGCTATTCGTATCTGCCGATGGACCCGAGGAGCTGAGAGTGTTTGTCAAGAAGGTGAAGGCGATGAGATGGCAGAGTTGTACGCTGTGTGGAGGGGTTAGGGAGGATGCGGTGGTGGGGTTTGGGGAGAGGAGGGGCATCGAGGAGGTGCAGGCCGTGAGGGATGTTGTTCATGCGGCTGGAGGGGAGGCGGGGTGGGTTAAGACCGGTCTGGGGTTGGGGAGGGGGGATGGGAGGTAGCGGCGGGGACGTCGTACGATCGATACTGGCTGGCTGGGATTTCGTTCTGGTGATTCTCACGGGACGGGACGTGTGCTAGCGGTAGTACTCAGTTATTTCAGATCCCGCTCATAAACTTTGGGATACTTCTTGTTAGAAGTAACTAGGCAGAGTCACTATGCCACAGCTAAGCCACATGAATATAAATTCTCAGCCTAAACACGGGACCTGGGAAGGGACCTCAGATCGATGAGACGGGATGGGTCAGTATCGTCCCGTTTCCATGATGCTGTTACGTATGTAGACTTGCCTCAGGATACTTACTTGACGGTGCTGTCTAGGGGTTGCTTATTTCTAGAGTCGGGGTGTCCAAGAAAAATGCTGCTATGGTACACTCTAGTCTAAACCTCTATCCCGCAAGGCTTGATTTTTGATGTTTTAGCTACTCCAACACAAAATGACACTCGCATAACCGCCGTTCCTCACGTTTGTCACGGCTTTTTTCATCGAGATTTATTCACCGCATCTCACGTATTCCGTTCGGATCTCCCCACACTTCTCTCGCTGTTCGAAACGGCATGCAGTATATTTCTCCACCGGGAAGTGATACATAATACATACAAAACATCAATCATAACTCCAAACCGAAACAGAACTCCAATACATCCACCGTTACTCATAATACCCCTTCGGGAACCCTATCCCCTGCGTAAACCTTGTCGTCGACCCTGGCACCGCAATGGGCGTATCAAGCAACACATCGAGATGATTCCTCCCATTCGCATCCTTCCTCACCCCATATCTCAGATGCGTATTCCCAAACAACCCCGCAATCTCATCCCCCGTCGCCGCAGACCCAGTCTCTCCCATCCGTACCATCAGCGGCCGCAGCAGTCGGGAAGTACTCAAAAACGACTCATCCTTACAATAGACCGTGTTCGCGACTATGACCGTTCCGATTCCGAGGATAAGCTGGCCGCACAACAGGAAACCGATGGTAATCCACACCCACAGCCACTTCACCTGCAGGAACACACCGACCCATGGTCGTTCCCCATCGATTTCAATGCGCGGGTTTAAGAGGTCCAGAATGGCGATGCTGCCGATCGCGTACCGCGCTACGTTATATTCTGCGATGATTGCGGCGTCTTTTCCGGTCGAGTTGCCCCAGATGCCCCAGCGGGAGGCAGAGCTGAAGACATCGGATTGGTACGCCATTTTTTCCTCCGGATAGGGAGTCCATACTGAGTTTGAGCCTATTGAGGAGGCGGCGCGTTCGGCGAGGGAGTCGGATATAGTGTGTTGTTGGAGGGTGGCGTTTTGGACTGTGGAGACGGTGGTGCTGCAGTTGAAGAAGTCCCCCGGGGGAAGGGGGTCTTGCATTAATTCGGAGATATTAAGGAAGCGGTAGACGTATGTTAGGCCACAGCGGGGGCCGCATAGGTATTGGTTGGGGTCGATTTCGTACTCGGGGAGGAGGGCGCGCTCTGTTGTGTTGGCGTAGACGTTGGGGTTGAAGTAGAGACTGAGGAATTTAGTAGGTGGGCGGTTCCATGGGGTAAGGGAACTTACGTTGTTCCTCGACCACTTGCTAAAGATGCCCAGATGTGTGTTTCAGATTTTTTGTTTGCTCCGTCGAGGTTGATTATTACGCTTTCGTTGGTGCCGCCGGCCTGGCCTTGGATGATGCTGGACCATTCACATTTAGATGAGACAGTCACGCAACGATTTGTTTTCGCCGTGAGGGTCTTTCCGTGTTTCTGGTAGTTGTATTCTTTGAACTGCGGGACGTGTAAGCAAAGATATGTGTATCCCAGCGGGGTACGGGTCAAGGGGGGATACATAATATTTCCACGTGTTCGTGGTGTTTATGTATATAAGATCCACCATCGAGTCGTCTAACTCTATGGGAATTGGACCTCCGTCCACCTTTTCTCCAAGAATCTGAGACATGTCGCCATATAAGTGCGAGAGATAATTCTGTTGGTGGAAAAGAGGGGTTTCTCCCGGTAAACCAGCCATATAGTAGGCATTTAAATTTGATGCATTCACGGTGCCTGGGCTGGTTTTTTGCGCGCCATCGCTCTCATGGCTGAAGGTTAGACCAAGAAGCGCGAGAACCACTTGTGCACCCTGGGCGGTGTTTAGTAAACATTAATCATCCTCATAGTAATCAGAAGCTGTGACTCACCACTCCGAGAATAATCCATAACAAAAGGAGAGAAAAATATTTTGCTTTCCCGATCCAATGCTTCAAAAGCTTCGTGCAAGTTCCATAGCTGGGCATACCCAATATCAAGTCCAACTCCTTTGCCGAGTGACCTCCATATGAAACACTAGCCAGTACCTGGTTCCTTTCTTTAGTCCAACGAAGCAAGACGTTTTGCGAGTAGCACATACCTTCCACCTGAAAATAGCCGCCATGCCTTTGAACGATGCCTATCTCTCATCAGCGCAACCATCCCTCCTTCCAAGGAGAAGGAAACATACCACAATATTTAACGCCAGCAACAACGAAGCCCCTAGGTACAATGCATTGAACATATACTTCTGCCTTTTATTCAGCACCCCTAAGCTCTCATAATATTTAAGCAGCACCACTATTGCGGCGGAGAATAAACAGCTTATTAGCAAGCGAGAGACCACCCGGGTTAATAACCGTCGGAATTGTTTGATCTGCCGAAAGCGATGTCGTAGTGTGTGGTTCACGGGGGCTCGGTAAAGCGCCGAACCGCGATGTTCAGGTTGTGCGGGACGTCCCCCAGTTCCTGGGATTGTTGGAAACGGTGTCTGAGGTGTGATTGGTGTTTGCCCCCCCAATGGTGGTGTGCCCTGATAAAGTTTTTGGTCCTTCAGAAGCGCTTCTTGATCGGCTCCCCCGCTGTATCCGTATCCCGTCGCGTTCCAGGCTGGCGGTGAATATGGGGCACCAGAGACGGGGTATTGCTGCTGGAATCGTTGTTGTAAGGGGTATCCATTGTTATCATATTCTGGTGGAGCTGGGTCGTAGGTGTTGGCTGGTACGTATCCCGACATGTCGAACAGTACTCTGGATGTCGATAGAAGATGGAGGGAGAGAGGAGGGAGTGAAAGAAAACCCCGCCCTCTATATTCCAGGCAGCACTCGCTAACTAGCGTCTTTCGTCTGTATCTTCCCAATATTGATGTTACCTAGGTACACCTGCTTTTGTCCATCGATCACAAACCCCCCCTGTTAGCACCACTAGTGATTAGGATGCCACCGCTAGCGTGTCGGGTAATATAAAGTTTTGAGGGTTTCTGAAGGTAATGGATGACATGCAGACAAGTAGTGATGCTATTTGTGGCGGTGGATGATAGGAGGTGCGGTTAGCCCGGTTTTTCTCCCTAATAATCCAGCCGTAAATTTACCGTTTGTGGGACGGCTTTCTGTGAGAGGGTTTGTTAGTTGCCCAATCTGGTAAGTGCCCCTATTCCCTGGGAGCGTGGGTAAGACATGCGTTGAAACACTTCAGCCTGGATGCGCGAAGGCCGATTCAAAGCCATCAATCGTGTAACTCGCGTTACACGGTAGGTAAAGCCATAGCGCTTGTGTGTACTCAACGAGGAAGCCATAATCGGAGAATTGATAAGAGAGGGAGAATAAACAAAACAAGGCTCTGCAAGAAGAACGCCGAGCACGCCTATGCTCTAGTTGGCACTGCAGTTCCGACCCCTGCTAACGTGATTGCATGCGCATGAGCACGAGTGAAAAGACTACGGTGGTGGTTGGCGAGATGGAAAAATTTCCACCTGCTCGTCTTCCTCGTCATATATTTTGGACTGCCTTACATTGGATGCCAAATATAGAGCTCATGCTTAATTAAAGTAGGTACGGTGAAATATAGTGGAGGCTCTTCGTAGCACGCTCTAGGCAGCCACAGTCACACAAAATATTTAGATTGCAGTACGCAGGATCTCCGGTATCTATCTAGGTAATCATCAAAGTTTTTGAAAGAATTAGCCACATAGACACCTCATCAAAGACTGGAAGAGATTCCTCATCCGGGCTTTGAGAAGAACCATGAGCCAACAGTTAATAAAGATGCCGCAAAAAGCATACATATACCTATTGACCCCAATCGCGACGGCAGGTACTTCGCCGATCTTACTCGTGCACTTGCTGACCCCATCCATTCATGTAGACCAGCTACACGAAAGGTTCTCCCGGCGCATCGGCAAATTTCTGACCCCGAAAGAGCAGAGTCTTCTACGTAGTGTCTTTGGAAGGTTCTGTATCACCGCAGATCATTCCCAGCCTCTATTAGACTCAAGCCACAGTCATAGATTTCTCGCCCAAACATTTTCCCCGCCTCTAATCGAATCCGCCCCGACCCTGCATCCTCCGCCCCGACCCGTTCCCATACCACTTACACCCAGCCGAGTTTCTCACTTTCGATATCTTCCGCAGTGCAATCGTGATCATTATAGGCTAGTACGATGAAAAGCTACAGTATAACGACCCGCCGCAAACAAGAGTGGCTAAAGTGTGCCGGGTATTGTTCAGGGCTGATCCCAGTTACCCAAATACTAACTACCCCAGAATGACGACGACGAAGATCTCTCAAAGCACTCCGACATTGTTGACAAAGGCGCAAACGTCTGGCGCGATCCAAAGAACCCGAAAGCTGGAAAACGTGGGCCCTGCGGAGGAGCTGCCATCTTCGTACTCGAAAAAATTGGACGGGAAGATTACGCTGCACGAGTTGAGGGTGTTGGTACGGGTGCTGCTTGTTATAAGTCAAGCAGAGATAGAGTTAGTGTGAGGCCTAAACAGTTTGCAGGAGCCGGAACGGAGATTGAGCTTGAGTGGGTTACGGCGTCTATCCTTGCTGCATTTCTGCCGGAAAAGTCGACACCATTTCAGGTTCCTCTCAGCCCAGCGTCATACACTAGGCTGATTGATTGACTTGGACTGAGCGCACTGCGGCTTTGAAGGTTCTCAAGTTGACGACCCATCTAAGTATTGTGCTAGAAGTGACAATACTAGTGAGCTACCTTTCGTCGTAGTGGGGCTATCTCGTTAACGATCTCGTTGGTGTAGGCTAGAAACATAGTGACGACAGTTGCCAGGCCTTCGATATATACCAAGCACACCGGGGTTTTGGAAGGAGTTACGATATCGACGATCTCGTTGGTGTTGGGAAGGGCTACCGTGGACCCGGTGCAGGCAGAAGCACGACCTTACGATATCAAGCGCATTGTGGTTTTAATGGAGATTGTCTGGTTGACATTGTCGTTAGTGCAAGGGGAGGTTACCGTCGTGGATGTGATGAATACAGTAGCTCCTTGCTATACCAAATGCATTGGGGTTTCAATGGAGATTGTTCGACTGAAGGGGTTTACTGCAACGGCAGCCTGCTCCTCGTTGTAAACCAAAATCCATAGCGGTTTTGAAAGGACATACCCATAGGGGAGGATTATTTCTAGTTGTGCAAGTATATGGGGCCAATAAAATTACTGTCATCAAATGAAGAGTCAGGCACATCTCAATCAGGCCGAAGAGGATATGACAACAAGGTAAGATAATACTCAACAATGTTAACAGAAAGATTAAGGGGAAAATCCACAAAATTGCCCAAGCGAAGACATTCTTAGCAATGAGGTCAAACAAGTATATCCTATTGCTCATTTTGTCTTGTTATATTTTTGGTGAAAATTTGAGAAGAAAGCTACTTATTAATTTCCTGATTCCGCTGCATTAAATCGATCCCCAAACCACACAACATCTCGTCCAGCGACCTCGTCACCCCCTTCCTGCAAAATTCGCTCTGTCATGAGTTGTTTTGAAACAACCTCGAGGTAGTAAATCTCGCAGAAGTAGGCGTAGTTAGAAGTAACTATATGAGGCAGAGACCACTTTTGATCACCTCGACATATTAATCTGTCCCTACTTAGAAGAATGGAAACGCGGTAGCTGTGAGGCTGACCTACATGTCGCCCCTTTGTGCCGTCAATTGCTTTATTCCAATTACTGTGCCTACCTGCACCTTGTATGTTGTTTCAGCACCACCACCAAGAAGTGTAGCAACGAATGAATTAGTTCCTAATCGCGCATCGGTACCGGTGATCTCGGCAGGCCTGAGGTCAGGAAGAGCAATATAAAACTTTGTCAAAGTGATGGCATAATGATTGGCGATTGTGAACAGGATGGTTCCAACATCCTAGGAAATAGTTAGCTACATACAGCACCTACTTTAGTAATATACTCTGCTGAAAGCTATATTCTTCTTCAGACATGACAAGGGAGCACCGAGTCAACCGCTATTCGAGCGCACCGTGGACTCGTCCATGCCCATTAATAGTTCGTTGAGTTCTGGGAGAACTTCGTCCAACTTCGAAGCACCCAGTAAAACCAACCAACCGTCGCTCCTTAGGGCGTTCTTCGCTGCCTCGGGATCAACCCCCCAGTTAAATGTTCTTCCGTCGAGCGTCCTAAGATTGATATTGCGTGCCTGATTCATATCTTCAGCGTGATTGTGATGAGGGGAAGGGTGAAAGCGGAGTATATCCAAATGCGGAGAAAATGGAGCCGAGCCAAGCCTCGAAATTTATCGTGAGTTTGGAGTTGAGGAGGAGTGCATCCAGTTCGCCTCGTGGATGCATATTCGTGGTATACCTGTAAACCATTTTGAGAATGATTTCCATGACTGACAAAATATTGGCCCTCCGGTGCTACTGCAGATATTGGGTAGAATTCGCTTGATACATTACTCGACAGCTAGCTACCTTCCTACCAGACAGCCTCCGCTCACTAACATGGAAGTTCTGTACTCTGGAGCGTTGGATGGGTTGATGAAGGAGATGTTTGATGGAATCACCGCCATTTGGGACGGACCAGCTATAGTGTTAGTATCTGATTTGGATGGCTCTACTAGAGTAATATGTGGCGCCTTCTTCGGCGGCGGCGTCGATGGTGACGAGGATGCGATGAGAAGGGGATGTGTTTTTCAGCTTTCCCCGATTCATCGGGTTTTTCGTTGTGGTGTCATTCGGTAGTGGTGGTGATGTTGGCGGTGGTAATTGCATTAGCGACCCCGAAGGCCGTTTAGTTCTAGAAGAAGGGATGCAGGCTGGGGTTTTTGATTTCCCACGATACGGGGACATCACAGATGAAATTAACAGTACTTAACAGGATGTTCTCACAAAGCATCAAGACTTAAACAAGCTACGTCCTTCTCCATAGATACTCAAATCGACGACTATCCATCATCCATTCCAGTGTAGCGGTGATTGGTAAGTAGCGATTCATTCCCCTTTTCTGCGTACTTTTCTTTACATACATCGACCCGGAAAGAAAACCTACAACGGCAAAGATTCGGCCGAGATCGATCACGATATCAGAACTGTTGGGTAACAGTACTGGGGTTTGGAATAAAAAACAGCATGTACCTTCCTCCAGCATTACCGGTGACTTATTATGCAGTTTATACTCCAAACCCCAACGATAGCGAGGTGTTGGTGCGGCTGAGATGCGCATGAGGAGCTGTGCAACGTCACATCCGGACTTGCGGGTGGCGGACGTACCTGCATCCATCCCTTCACTTTGTCTGGTCCAACTAGAGGAAGCTGATGGAGACTCCCGTTACTCTGGTTCATGGATCGGGAGTGCAACTCAGCCGCAATAACAAACCCCGCAGAGGACTGCAGCCAGCAAATTAGAGGACCCACCTTAGTCTGACATAACCGCGCGTCTCCACCCGCCACCCCTTACAAATTATCAGCCTCACTGTTTGTGGCGTAACCGTCGGAGATAGGATTGCAGTATTGGGGGGGGAAGTCCCACATCCCGCCAATCGAGTGGGTGTGTTGCTACTACGATCTATCTAATTGTGTTACACCGGAGGGCTGTGTGCGGAGGAACAGATACCGGGCACTTGGGGCTGGCAGCGGGTTGAGGCGTGGATAGCCGAGGATACGGGAGGGGCTGAAGGCGCACGTAGACGAATGAAAGGCTGTTTTAAAGTGTGCTTGAATGGTTGGTGCGATAGGGACAGGGAGGTGTGCCGGGTGATTTTGGGTGGTCTTTGCACCGGATTTCGAAATAAGGAGTGGAGCAGCTGCAGTTGGTGCGTCGTGCAGGCGTAGTATAGACAACGGGTCTATCCGAGACGCACACGGCACATTGTTAGGAATTGCTGGCAGGCTTTGCGGTTCGGTCATTCTCCGCCCACGAACCGCTGTGGATTCTCGAGCTCGTCTGCGATCTAGCTCCCCCGTCCCCACTCCCCCAGTAGAGTACATGCACCCGTGCCCATCCCCCAATGCGTGGTGAGAAGGTGAGGATGAACTATGAGTCGCAACAAATAGCGGAGATGTGAACACAATATTCATCCGCAAAGCGAAGATGAACAATGAACCGCTATGTGAAAATGACATTTTTGTGAATGAGGGCCAAATGATGAACTTGGAGAATGAACAGAGCTGAGCTGACACATGTGGATGGGATGGGCGATAGTACAGAGCCAAAGGAAACCTACCTCACAACCTGTAGTGACGGTAGCGACGACAGCCGCACCGTAACTTTCTATGAATATCTCTGAAGTTACCATAGCCACTCCCGCGGAGATGGCCTTCTGGGTGCACGGCACAATGATAAGACAACTATAACTCTTTGCTAGCGAACCGACTCGAATGACGCCCCAATCTGAGTACCAGAGCAGTCGATGAACCGTGATGTTCGTCGTTCATCTCTCTAGGGTTGGTTGCGGGATGACTATTCACAACCCTCAGCCCTAACCGAGAAACCACCAGTTCTGGTGATCTTTTAGAAAAAGCAACGAATAGAGGCGTTCAGCTCCGCCTTGAAAACCCCTCTCTTCGAGATGTGACACGAAATTCCGTCGCCTAATTCTCAGCCCCAGTGGTATCCATTCTCTTCAACAACTACCTAGAATATAGCTCACCGATCAACTCACCTGGTAAATCGACCTTCCGCTTGTTGCGAGGGTGTCCCATAACAGCCCAGAAAGTACTCTCCCACTCTGTAAGGACTGGGTCGGGTTACGGTGAAGGCTGTGTCGTGCGCAGGCTATTCGACGGGGAAGAAACGCAGAAGACTCCGACTACCTCTACAACTTGCTGGATTGCTGCTACGTCATGTCATTTCATCCAAACGCTACGAACGATGAGTTCGTTGAGGCTGCTCGAATGGGGGACATTGAGAGGATAATGTCCTTGATGACAAGTGGCGCAGCTACGAATGAGAGCAGGAAAATGCTACACACAGCAGCTGCGTCTGGGCAGGTGGATGTAGTAGAGTGCTTAATACGCATGGGAGTGGATGTTAATGTGGCATCGAGTGACGGCCGAACCGCACTTCAAGAGGCAGTAACATGTAGGAATGAAGAGATAATGAAATTATTGGTGGAAGCTGGTGCGAACGCCGACGAGCCAACGCCCATTGTACGGGGAGGTCGAACGGCCTTACAAATGTCAGCACAGTTTGGACATACCCAGGCTGTTAGATACCTAATTGACATGGGAGCCAATGTAAATGCCCTGGCGGCCCCAAAGTCAGGGAGAACAGCTTTACAGGCCGCAGCAGAACTAGGACATGGAGGAGTTGTGAAGTATCTCATCCACATGGGAGCTGAGGTCAACGCGCCTCCGGCAGAAGAATCCGGACGAACAGCCCTACAAGCAGCAGCAGAGTCCGGGCACGAGGACATTGTGAAATACTTAATTGACAACGGCGCCGACATCAATGCACCAATGATGGAGACAGCGGGCTACGACAAACCTGGACGGACCGCCCTACAAGCTGCGGCGGAGAATGGACATGAAGAAATTGAGATATACCTGATTAACAAGGGTGCCAATCCGAATGCACCGCCCGCAATGTATGCTGGGAGAACAGCCCTTCAAGCCGCTGCAGAAAACGGATATGCGCAAATTGTGAAATATCTAATCAACAAGGGCGCCGATGTGCACGCTCCGCCAGCGCAAAATTATGGAGTGACAGCTTTGAAAGCGGCAACAGTCAGAAGACATATAAGCATCATGATTCTGATAATTGACAATTTAGCCCCTGAGCACTGTGAAGAGTACTTATTTTCTGCTTTCCGTGATGGTTTGTGTTCTATGGGGGAGTCCGAAGTTGCCAAGACAATTCTTTCGGCCGGAAAAATCAATGTCAATACACAAAGCGATTCTGGAGATACACTGCTTCACCTGGCCCTGCGGAACCGCTGGGGCAATATTGTTTCTTTGCTTCTGGAAATGCAAGCAAGTACGGAGATTCGGAACACTGAAAATAAATCACCTCTACGTCTCACGTTGGAGATGAAAGATATCGATATGTTGAGAATTTTGCTTAAGTATGGTGCTTGCACGACCGGTATTGCTGCGAGCACTGTACGCAGCCTGTTAGGATTGTGTGAGCATAAATTGGTACTGTTGGAAGAAAATGAGGTGACAAGATGCAAGACTCTCGATACAGTTGATGATTGGAGCAATTTCAGTACTAGCCCTGGGTGCAGAGCTCTTTAGTTTGTACTCCAAATCTAAATATGCCAGCCGCATATACTGATATAACCCAAGTTCAGCATTCGATGTTCCACTTCCTTCGGTGAATCGCTTGGTGCACAACTTGCCTATAGGTCCTACATTGGGAACAGCAGCGCTGGTCTATTGGTTCTGGTCACTAGCCGGATTCCACTCAGTTTTAGATGTGAAGCTCGGGATTCCAGATTTGAAAGCGACATCACCAAATTCTCGCATTGGGTGTTTCGTTTGCTTTTCCATCCTTATACCGCGGCCACAACCAGTGAATAAAGCAAAAATCCATCCATTTACAGTGGATCAGCGTCGATACGAGATACTTTGGGTCATGAGGCCCGGAGCACCATCTGATTCCGAGTCAAGTGCTAAGAAAATTATGCGATCCGTGGGATTTTACAGCGCGATCAAGCACTTGTCGGGTAGTATCAGGGAGCTTGAGCAGAGATGCCAAAAGGAAATTCTACTACTCGAACGGAAGACGAAAGAGATGATAGAGCTTGTGGAGTACCCTCAGACAGTGTTTGCATTCATAATAGACTGATTGTTTGGCAGGAGTTCAATCTGGTATCAATATATGAGGCCCGAAGGTCTATTACGATGGCGGTCAGCATGAAGCGGCTTAGCTGGATTACCGTCAATTTTTACCCCTCCATGCTGTCATTTATCGTCCAAGCTGACTCTGTTAACCAGTTTGTTTTTCTCCCATTGATGTTTGTATCGGTATGTTCATAATACCCTTGAAGTCTCGGATCTGTGTGATCTGACCTATTTAGTCGCTATTTGGGATGAATATCGACATTCTAAGCTCCAATCCAAGGAGGGGAGGCAGATGGGCTTTGAGGCCGTGGTATTGAAGTGAAAATACCCATAGTGCCCACCATTGTGTAGCGGTAGTAGATGGGGAAGCCACACCTTTGACTTGATGGGTTTTCCTGAAGGTAGTGGCGTGGAATTTAGGGTACTGTCATACTCTAGTCAGAGTGAATACAGAATGAATAAACAACAACAGCTCCAATCCAAGCTGGAGGTGGTATCTAGTTATCAACGTGCCCATTTTGATCTTGGTTTTGCTGGTATGGATCTTGTTCAAGTACATTCCTGTTAGTAGCCCCCGTGCAAAGTTTTATATATGTTTGCCTCGAGTCTTATTAGACACTGATGAGCGCAGATTGAGCGTTGGGTAGAAGAAAAGATTCGAGCTTGCTTTCAGACCTCGTTCATGCCAATTACTCCCGAGCCGGAAGAGGAGGTAGCGCCATGGAAGCAGCCAGCGGAATTAATATATGAGTTGGCTATAGGACCTAATTCAAGACAAAATTCGATTGTAAGAGATTCCAGGCGTTGGCCAATGCGATTAATAGTCATCTCCTATTTCTTTTGCTAACTATACATACAGTACCGCGACAGGATTGAGGGTGATCAGTGAATGGAGATAACAACTAGTCTGGTATGGTGGGGTTTCGCGGCACCAACGCTTTGAGTCCGTTCGTTAACTACTTTTCTTCCTAACTGCTTATTTGTTCTTGTGTTTCTCTGGGCGTGTTTCATGAGTTTAGCAAATTGGTACCGATTCGGTTCTTGCTCTCTTTTGGATTAGTATTGCATACCTTATAGCCGAACTCCAAGGATTTATACTTGATATTGACCTGAAGCAGACAACCTTTGCCAATTCAACTAGGCTGTGAAAGCGAGGTTAGATCTACAGATGGTATACATGGCGTGGGGTGTTGGTATTTTGTTTGTTTGTAATCATATTGCATTCGGCCGCTGGCGGCCATGGCATATCCTGTACATATTTCCTCCCCGCTTCTTCCGTAACATAAAGAAACAAAAGCAAAGTCGCGAGTCCTCTTCCCCATTCAACAAAAGAAACCGCCAAAAAACAACATCAACTTTTACACCCCCCCATCACTCGACTCCTCGTGATCTGAGTTCTCCGCCTCCTCCACCACTCCACTAATTCTGCTGACATCTGTACAAGATAGGAAATCCATCAGAGCCTGCGAACATTTTTCTTCTGCAAAAACGAGAGACATTGGAAATGAAATCTTTGGCTTCTTTAAAACCTTTTCAACGCCCTCATACCCTTCCTCCCCCTCTTGCCCATCAACCCAAAGCCTTTTTTGTTCTCGTTTCCATCTCTTACACCACTTAAAAAGGTGGTCT
>Ga0307515_10005858_pt1 | contig 24794 bp, 28 predicted proteins | sample 17_EM_MG_FD_194513 | JGI IMG/M metagenome (GOLD analysis project Ga0307515, IMG submission 194513) | Populus trichocarpa ectomycorrhiza microbial communities from riparian zone in the Pacific Northwest, United States - 17_EM | ecosystem: Host-associated > Plants > Roots > Unclassified | place... | reverse complement strand
AAATTCGGGGTTTCAATGACTGGGACGCCGCGATGATAACTTGGATAGGGTGAAGTTGCCAATCATTTGCAACCGTGGCCGTGCGACCCCGGAGCCTTCCACCCGACGGGGGTTCCTTCATTATAAAACCACACCAATTCTACTGTACCTATCTCCACCGGCTCTTTTCAGAATCGGGGCATCTGCGAGCCCTGATACAAACGGCCTTTTCAATGTTCTGAATGTCAGTTTCAACGCTACTGATTACAACTACAACATATATCAAAGCACGTACAATCGTGGGTAACATAAACATATTCAAAACAGGCATGAAACAAGAGACGGGAAGACTACCACAGGATACAGATCATAGGCAAACTTTAGGACAACGAGTATGAAATAACGCGTGTCGGTAGAGTTGGTAATAGAGGGGTCGGTGTGAAAAAATGTGAGGGGGTAGAAAGGTATCTGTATTAGAGAACTCGACGCAAGGCGGGGTGAAGGGAAGAGGCGTGCATCTGAAGGGCTCGAGGCAAATATCGATGCCATCATTCGGATTTAGCGGCCCTGTCTGAATACGAAGAATCAATAAACACGACAGATAATACTTTTGTGAAGAGCTCACCGTTGTCATCCAATTCACTTGATCTGCTTGAGGAACTTTCTAACGTGCTCCGCATCATCTGTGGCCCCGAGCTTTTCAAACATCTCCACAGCGCTCGATGCCTCGGATTTTGCCTCCTCATATTTATGTTGTCTATGCCAAACCGTGGCCTGCAGCCACATCGCGCGAGCCAGAGTGTATGGGTCGTTGCCGTTGGTCGCATGCAACTTGGCTTGTTCGATGTGAGCATACGCGTCATCAAACCTGCCTTCGTCGGAGGACAGCATCGCCATCCAGTATCGAATCCAAAATAGTGGATCGAGCCAGTTGAGAGGGGATGCGATCCCGAGGGCAACCTCCAAATGATAGGTGGCCTTTTCGATCTCGCCCTTGGAACGATATAATGTGCCAAGAAGTTGATGACATCGACAGACCTCAAACTGTCCGCCTTTATCTGAGAGGAGATCGATTGCGCGGGATGCGACTTCTTCTGCATCGCCGAGCTGTTCGTCGTCATGGAGTAACCAAGCGAGGTCGATTAAACACTGTGCTTGACCCACTGTGTCCTCGAGCCGTTCGTAAATTTCTGATGCTTCTTTTGCCTGTTCTATTCCTTCTTTGAGGAGATCCATCCAATAGTGGACATCAGATAGGTCCCTCAATGCCTGAGCGAGTTGACGATCGTCCCCCTGCTCCCGAGAGATGTTTAAGGCATAAGTGAGAAGCCGTTTGCATTCTGCGTGATTTCCGACCACATTGAACAACCGCGAGAGTCGGAATAGGCATTCGAACTTGGAGGGATGGTCGTCTGCGAGTGCCTCAATCTTCGGTCCCAGCATGACGAGTCGTGGTTTGTGCCAGACAAGGTGCCTCATGAAATTACCACAAGCGCCCCACACATCACCTGATGTCGCATCAATTGTCGTGAAGACATCGAGCAGATGCTCGACATTGACATCCTCCGACGTGATCCACCTCGCTTCTTCGAACCCGGGGATGCCAGGTCCGACGTCAACCGACAATCGGGTGAAGTAACGGTCCTTGGTCGAGCAGAGGAGTGGAGATAATGCTGGATCCTTGGGGGAAAGGTGGTCACGGATCGGCGCCAGCATCGTGATGAAGCCGTCGCTTCTATACGCCAGAGAAAGAACACAAAACTTGTCAAATATGTTCTTCCTCCCGGGAATCATCGGAAATAGCCAGTCGATGTTGTTCTCGTCGACCCCTCGAGGGAAGAAGGCGACGACTCCAAGAAGATCGCGAGCGTCAGGGCCGAGTTCTTGGAACATCAACGATGAGAGCGACAGCCCAATCGCGGCTGCGAGGCCCCTCTTGTGGTCCATCCGGAGAATATCCGTGCGATGCTCGTCCCATTCGCTGGCCAACCGATCAACGCCCCACTTGTTGTGATGAGCAACTGTCGCGAGTAGCGTGATCGACAGTGGATGGAAATCGAGTTGATTCAGGATGTTGTCGATCAGGTTGGAGCGTTCCCCGTGCTGGTAGATCCGATAGAAGGTATTACGTGCGGCCTCCATTGATAGCACCGGAATGTCCAGCCACTTGCAGTCGGGAGGGACGGTAGAGATTCGGGATGTGATGCAGAGGCAGATGTTGCCCACTTGACTGAGTTCCTCCACCGCCCCATATATCTCCTCGGCGCCCGTCAAATGTGGGTCGAGTATTGATTCGGCATTGTCGAGGACTATGAACATGTCCTTCGAGGACAGGAATGGTCGCAGCGAGGTCAGATCGTCTGGGTTTTCGATCCCCGCACCGATGGCCTTGGAGAGGTGACGGAGGAAGTGAGCGAGCGAGGCCGGGAATTTGTCACAGCGGATGAACCGACGGTTGGCCCCAAACCGTTGTTTGGTCCGATCGTCGTGGAGGACTGTCAGAGCGACGGAAGTCTTGCCGATCCCGCCGGCACCAACCAGAGCGATTGGTGTGAGAAGCTCCGCAAAATCAACAATCTTCTCTATCAATTCGTCGCGTCCGAAGAAGATCCTCGGTGGCGGGGGCGGTGATTCCCCAGGTACGCTAGATGCAAATATGAGACACTGGACTCTATAGCGGTCGAGACCACTCACCCGCTTTGAGCCTATGTGATGGTCAGTATATGTTGAGTGAAGATGGAGAATACGTGTGTCACTCACAAACCGATCTGCACAGTCAGCATCCTCACGAATTTTTAGCACGTTTTGATGTATATCGGTGACGATGGTATGAGTGTTCATGGCCAGCTCAGTCTGAGGATGGAACGATTAACGGCAACCAAGCAGGAGTAGTGGACAGAACACACATTGAAGACGATGAGGATTCTGTTGAGCTCGGACTTCCAAGCGGCAATGGTTTCCTTGTCATTCCTCGCGTGGAAAAGTCGAGAGGCCGCATTGCGCCCGCTCTGTTTGATGACCTTGCTTTGTATTTCTGCGACGGTCCTGTAATCAAGAGCATGACGGGTAGAAGAATCCGAAACTATGATACCGCCGGTCCAACTCACGTCGTCAGCTGATTTATCGCATCGCACACCGACTGACTGAGGTCGCCCAGTTTCTTCCCATCCATCCCCCGGTCGAGGGCTCTACAGATATCGGAACAGAATAACCCGAGCTCGACATAATCCATCGCGTTAATCATCGATTCCTGACTAGTTATGAACTCGAAACATCTCAATGCAACAGAGGAGGAAGCATACCCTGATCATAGTGAGAAGGACGCTGACGGTGGCAAAAACGGCCTTTGCTGGTGTGATACTCGAGATCTTCTCTGCGAGATCCATGGCATGGATGGCCGCGTTTAACAAGGAGACAGCATCATCCCTCCCCTTCGGTCGTTGGGACTTGGCGGCCATGGTAAAAAAGCAAAGTAACCGTGGGGAAGAGTTGGAACCCTAATAGAGACGGGCGTTCATCCTGCCATCGTTCATGCGGTCGGATGTATTAGGTTGCTGGAAGCTAGAGTTGGCTAGAGTTGTGTTCGCGGCCGTACTAGTCGGCTGATCGCCCAGAACCCTCGTTTTTTCCTGCGCCCCCGTTCACAATGCGCCGAAGAAGCAGCCCACCTACCGGACGTCGATGCGACATGGTCTCCTTCATCCTGTTTCACTCTCGACTTGGCTCTCCCGGTTGTTATGTCGGAGGCCCATTTCCGAAACGCTCATTTCTTACTCACCCTTTCAAATGATCCTACCCTCCGCACACGCTCTAGAGCACAGACCGACCCGAGCCTGAATCGAATTCGTCTCTTCCTCTTGCACCTCTCAGGCTAGACCTACAGGTGGCCAACGTGTTACACAGCCGGGACCATCGGTACCCTCCCCAATCCACCAAACTCCAACCCTCGTCCCCTCTACTTTCCGTTGGCCGACCTAAAAGTCCACGTCCCTTATTCACACGAGACTCAATTGAAACACGTCACCGCCGACGTGGTATGGTCGGGTTCGAGATGAAGTCGAAGGCTGGGCGAGGAACTGAGCACCGTGGCGACGATATTTGGGAGGCTGGGGTTGGATATCATGGTGATGGAGGTTGGGATGGGCGGAGGCTGGACGCGACCGAGGCGATACCCGACGGGGCTCCTGTTATGTCTGCTCTGGCCAGTATCGGTTTGGGTCACCGGAGGACCTTCTGGAACACGGTGGCAGAGGTTACAGAGGGGTGTGGATCCCAAGGAGAGGGAAGCCGTTCGTGTTTGGGAGGCAGAGGTCCCCTGGTGTTGAGCGGGCCCGTACTGGAATATTCGGGCTCGTATTATTCCCCGTTTTCCTCGACCACTCAGCGGGAAACTGTCCCTCCATGTTCACGCCAACTACTAGCCAAACCTGGGAGTGGCCTCAACAATCGTCTCATCCCGAGCTGAATATTAGAACACCCTCGTTGGTTAGGCCGGTTCTCTTTCCGCATTCCACCCAACACAAAGGGTGTTCTCGTTGACGGCGCGCATAACCAGCCTCCCGGACCAAGGACACAACCAACCAAGGAGAATTATATCTATGGGTTTGCGTTACTCGCGTGGGAGGTCCGTTGTTTTTCACCAATGCTATTTTGAAAGTCCACTAACACACACCAATCAGGTTCTCGACAGTCGTTGGTTTGCGGCGATTCAATTGCTAGTAAACATTATTCGACTGTGTCGGCCTCACTATCCCGAACTTTTGGATAGAGTCTGGAATATGATTCGGAGGTGCTGGCATCATAACCCGCCTCGTCACGTCCCGATCGGAAACACCGCCCTTGTCCTAGGAGTGGACACCTCTTAAAACACCTCCGTACGGGATCGACTCCGTCCTCAAAACTCAGCGTGGCTAACGCCATCGGTGGCCCTATTTTTTGCGGGCGATACGATCTGTCTCTGGACGTGTGTTGGACGGATGCTGCGGGGGAGCGGTATGCATATTGCTCCTGTTAAGTTACCTTTGTGGTCAGACTTTACTTGCTGTTTCGTTCCCATCCCCACCCTTTGCAGTATTTTGTAAGGTACCTGTAGTCGCGCACCAGCGCCAGTTTTTTACCACCTCCACCTTCTCGGAATTTTTTAATTCGATTTTCTTCTTCGGGGAATCGCAGATTTGAAACAACGAAAGTACCTGGTCGACTTCCCCAGTAAGACGAAGGCATCACACCTCCGCATCTCTCTCGTCCATACCATGAACAGCTTGACATTCGGCCGGTCCCTTTGCATGCAGTCGTCTCTGCAAAGCCTACGGGATCCAAAACTGCCCTGGATAACGATCAAGCGTTTTGTCAGTTTGAGGCGGCGTCTTTGCCGGATTGGGCGAAATGGTCCTTGTGCGCCATACTCTAGGACACGATAAATTCACTCATGTGCTTGGTAAGACGAGACACATGTCCCCATATGAACAGCGGACAAACCCACGGCTTCACATTGCTAACCGGCGTATCTATTTCCTCACCTACTTCACCTACGACCCCGCCCCCCCCTCCCGTTCTACGTTGTAGGGTTATACCTAGATAGGTGATACGACCGCCTCAACTGACGAGCCTAAGAGGCGAAAAGTTCGGTCCAATTCTCGTAGGTGAGTTGCATAGACCTTCCGTTTGAGGGGGAAACGTTCGGCGGGAAACCTCGCGTGCGAAGCTAATATGGCTGTGTCAATGATATGTCGTTTTGGGGCGATCAGGCGTCGTAGCCATGAGTTTTGCACCTCGTTCTCACACAATCGGTGCCTAAGTAGGCGGGGCAAAGAGCGCCGTTTACCCTGCCTAGTTAGGGGGGATCCCGGCTGCACCCCCAACCTGCGGTTGACTCGCAGAAAATCCCTCATATGGCAACTACGCCTTTGCTCTTTTTATCAAGCACTTCCATCCAACCTCTCCCTCACAACACCGGACTACACGTGACAAGTTCGCGAGTCCCGTGCTCGAACCAATCTCCGGCTCACAACACCGGTGCTGCCGGTCCCGGTCCAGGAAACACGCAGGAAATGATTTGTGTCACGTGTCATGCACAGCGGCTGGCACGTACAAGTCACTGTGAGTGAGGGTCAGCCGTCTTTATTATTTATTACGAGGTAGTATCTGTCGGTCAACATAGATAGATGTCATACGCGATTCAAAAAGCCATTATCTTCAAGTTCTTTCGTCCAGACACGTGTAAATTTTCCTCGGCTGGGGGATCACTGAGGGACATCATGTGACAACGATATTGTTGTTTACGCCGCAGTTTTCGCACGCTTGCGCCTTCTCGTCGTCGATTTTCCGTCCAGCTGGCTGCGGTCAACTATTCTCTGCTCCACATACACGTCACCCAGGGCGCACAACGGCGGACTGATACCATGCCAAAGGCTGATATCAAGAAACGCAAGGGCGTTTCTCGCTCTGTCAATTCATCACGGCCATCGGGGAGCAGATACATGAAAGCACTCCCCCCAAAGATCCTCAATATGGCTGGACTCGCTGCAGAGAGGGAGAGAAGTAGGCAATCATATATTGACCAAGTCCTCAGTACGTGCAGGCCCGATACTTACATTTGTTGACCGACTGACCGACTGCAGGTCTCAATCCCAGCGAAAAGCACACGCTGGCTGAACTTCATGATTCCGAACACTCGCCTGATGGTTATAACGTGGCTACACAAGAGGCTGATGTAGAGCACCCGAGTCCAAGTCTACTAAGTCAACGATTGCATGGAGATGAAGCCTTTGTTGAGGAGGTATGCGAAAAGCTGCACCCCTTGTACGTATGTTTATTTTCTGGTATCTTTCACTGCCACTCACGTACCCCCTTTTCTTCACAGCACAAGATACCAGCGCGACGAGCGCACATGGAAGAGCCGTTTGACCGATCTCCATCAGAATTGGAAGCCACTCATAGAAGGAATAACAGATGCCTACTTGCGATGGAAGTATGACGACCCTGCTGGTGCTGTCGGCGGGCACCGTTCCCCGGTGGCCTCACCCAGCGACATCACCGATGGTCCTGGCGGTTTTCCTGTGGACCACCCAGCCTGCGCCACGACTAAAGACACAACCACCCAAACACCACCCGCTCCATGCTCTGAAGACCTTATTGACATCGAAGTTACCGTGATCGACATCTACACGCTCTCAACATCACTTAATCTTTCTCGTGTCGACAATAACACCACCGCGGTTGCACTTGCCAGCCTTGGGTTTATTGGGAACACTCCGTTCAAGCCCTCTGTTGCTGTTTCTATCAAGACACTCGAGCTCTACAGGCTACTCTGTCGCCGAAAGGCATCATTCAGCGTTGAGGGCTTTGTAAAAGTGATTTGTGATCTTTACACCGTGGGTCATCCTTACTTCACTCTGCACACCTGCTCACTCTGAAATTAGATTCCTTATCGTCGCAGATATCGGCGTTTGTTTGGCGATGCATTTGATATTTACTTGGAAGTCATCAGGGTTGTGGACAACCGTGTGAAGGTAGCCCTCGGCCACGACTCTCCTAACTGGCGGGTCCTGAACGCTTGTCCCGCATGCACATATGAGGTGTGTCGATGAGGTTTCCATTGTTCTCCTTTATTAATTACTTCTATAGCTTGAAGATGAGCCTGATCTTATCTTCCGTCGGATGTATGCGATTGATGGGAATGACTCATTAAAACGAGTTGCACGTATTGGTCTGCGGAACATTGGGGATACTCGGTGTTTCGTGGATAGCGATTATTATATCCCATCTGAAGAGGTTGACCAATGGGCGAGAGAGGTCAAGTCCAGAGCCGGGGGTTCAGAGAATGATGATGTTGAGACAGAGGACAGCACGGAGGAGCAAGGTGGTTCTGGCGATGGTGGCTCTGATCTGGGACCATGTGCTAACAACTGGAAAGCTGCGCAATCCGACTCGAAGAAACGTATGTGGGGAGTCTTTGCAGAGACTGGCCTCTTTGCCAGCGCGTGTAGGCATGGGATGATCTTGTGGATTGCGGACATGGTTCGGAGCGGTGAACAGTAAGTTTAGAGATGTGGTGTATTCATGCGATGACTTACCTTCCACTTTATAGAGCAAAGTATCCCCTCGCAATCACTTCACGAGCATTGCAGATTCTTGGCCCACGGCTACTCCAAGGTTATGATATTGGCTGCGTTTTCCAGAAAACTGTTGCTGCAAGTCGCCTTGGGCCGCTCTTTGCTGAGACACAGTCACGTTGTTGTGTCAACGCATTCCATGGCTATTCGCACAACTTCGCATGTCAGACAAGGAATCACCCAAACGTGATTGAGGGTGCAGGGCTTGAAGACCTTGAAACAATGGAGCGGGTTTTCAGTTCCTCAAATGCAGTTGCGGTTGTGACACGATACGCATCAGCCTACCATCGACGTGTCTTCATTGACATGTTTTTCCAGCAGTGGGATGACGACAAATATCAAAACTTGGGACTAATGCTATTCAACAATTACAAGCAGGCACTCTCAATTATCGATGATGATGGCTCAGCTGTTGAGGAGGCCGTGCAATCACTCGGGATACAAACATCTGATCTCGAGACATGGCACCAGGAACAGACAGAATTCTTCGAGACGATCGGTGAAGAGTCATCATGGGATGTGCATGCGGCGGCATACGTTGAGCTCCTTCAGGAGCTGAATTCTGCAGAGTACTCTTTTCTTCTCTCGGTTCTGTCATGATTTGATTCTTTTTTTTCAGTTCGAAGGCTCAGGCCTCATCCACTCAATTCCTCAACGCAATCCCTTCCGACTACCGCTTCCACCTCCCTTCCGGTCATACCACCACCTCCACAACATATTGCTCTGAGCTATCAAAGACTCGTCGCATGGAAACCGAACGCCGCTTTGCTCGAGAGCAGTACAATCGAGTCCTCCTCCAAGTGCTCGAACTCGAAGTCCAGATGGGGATCACCAAACGGTGGACCCCAGAGACACAAGAGTACGCAGAGACTGCTCGCTACATCTATGAACGGCAATATCATCAAGCCTTGAATAACCTCCAGCGCCTAGTCACACAAAGGCTCTTTGAGCTTCACCGCCTGAACCTTAGTGGCATAGGTCAGTATCTCTCGTTGCTGGCACCCATCTTTTCTGACAATAATTTTAAATCAATAGGTTACAAAGCCCGTACACATCTCGCAAAATCGCTCCAAACCCGGTGTAAGGCGATTCGCAGTGCCACAGATGCATACAACCAGGCTGCACGTTCCCTCACTCCTCCACGCCCGCCGCTTGACTGGGCACAAGTATCGCGCTACAGCTTCCTCGAAGAATTCAATCTCCTTCGAAATACTCAACGAGATATTAGCCAGATGCCTTGGGCGAAGCCGGCCATTCGCGAGACGATGAAAAAGCATCTGCGTGTCCATCGGGCCCATGAAGAACTCACTCGCTGTAACGTGGAAATTCGCCGGGTACTCAGCTCCATCCATGACGAGGACCGTAGGTTTAGCGACACTTTACGATCATTAAAAGATCAGAAGAGCAGTATCCTCGGACCGGTCATGGAATATTGTACTCGCCACCGTCGTATCAACTCCTTGCTCCTCGGGCACATCGAACAGATCTTTGACTTAGACGGATATACGGGGAGTAGGACATTTGGATGCAAGAAGGGGTGTCGTGCAACTGTGGAAGGAACCCTGGAGAGACCGGTATACCATTGGCAAGCAGGTGGTGGTGACGACTTGAAGGAGGGTGATGGTGAAGAAATTGACGATGGAGAGACGAATCAAGTTGATGGGCTTCTAGATTTCGTTACCAAACTGTAGAAAATTTTATCTGATTGTATCTCATGAATTTTTAACCTACGTGGCAGCACATAGGAGTTAACAATGATGGTGAATGGGCCTAGCGTGTTGAGATCACAGGAATATCGCTGTGATCTGACAATTTGGAATGTTGTTGCACTCCCGCACGCTGTCAATCAAACATTGTATTTTATGAAGTGTGCAAAGTCCAGGGAAGGTGGGGCAGATGAGCGTTGAATATTAGACCCTAAAGGGGGTCACGTTAGACTGCCCAATAGTATACCTTTGCATTATAAGGTGTTCCGTGTAGCCTGGACTTCTTGTTTGTCGAACGTATACTTTTGCATGAGTGATGTACAGGGGTAGGTAACGAGATGTAATACAATCGCACCCTGGACCGTTTGGTCTGAAACCTGGTGCATACTATGTATTCGTGCAGGATAGCACATACTAGAGATTTCTAAGTGGCCGGGTGAAAGGCCTGTCTACAATGGTATCGACTCATGTTGAAAGTCTGACATGGAGCAACCGCAGACAACTTCCCATGTACATGATACTGAACCCCTGTTCACTTCGAAACTATCTAGAACATTCCTCATAGCTGTTCTCACTCGTATCCTGCACCCGAAACTCTTATCACAATGTGTACTAGGTGACGGCTAACCTACTAATCTTTTCATTCCAGCTGGGCGCCTCTGAGCCACCCGATTGATGATCCGTTCGACATACCAACTGTTGAATGTTCAACGTTCAACTCCCCTGATGTAGACGCTGGCCATGCGATCATTGAACCATTGAAATATTTGGGAAGTTGGTATTCAGCAGACCCACAGACTCTAGCGAGGCCTGAGATACCCTGACACCGGGGTGGCCGACGGGCTTAACTACGCTAGTGGTTCGGTAACCCTGCTCCAAAAGGTACTTGTCTTCCCCATTTTGAATCGGAAGAACCCCGAGTTGACACGTCAGCCACACAATCCTCTACCGTTCTCTTCCACCATCCACCATGTCAAGGTTCTGGGTAGTGCTCGGTGGTGAGAACCCTCAGATCTTTGAACAGAAGGACGTGTGAGTGACATCACATTGAACTGCCTCTACCCGCAACTGATAACGCACAGCCCGAAGGTTGGACAGAAGGGCCGGTGGTCGCCCCCATTCCCTGTTCACATTGAATGCCGCACCTCCGATGATGCAAAAGCAATTCTCGGGCTTCAAGAAAGCATACTAGCATCACTCGCAGGGCGCGACTGGCAAGACCGAGTAGGGCTTGCGGAGGCGGTTCAAGCTATACCAGAATTTTCGAATATTCTGGAGGGTACTACCTCTAAACCCTGGTGGGTAGTACTCAACGGCGTTGATTTCAAGGGCATTCTCCTCAGCGAGAAGTGAGTCACGGTCCAGTTCTGCCTGCTCACGAACGCTCACCCACTCTCCTACAGAGATCTCAATAACCAGATATACGGCTATCGGTGGCATAGCTACCGAAAGGTGTACACATTCCAGGAAGCACTTCTGTGCATTATCCTGGCAGGGGAAAAAGTTAAGAATGACAAGGACATGTCGATTTCAGATCAATTAGGCCAGTTGTCGTTGGGTGCAGCCCCGCACACTTCAAGTAAGTCATTACAATGCACGCGCTTTAAATTACACCCTATTCATTATGCCGGTTTGTCCCTCTTAGCTTCCATTCTCAGAAGCCCTTTGCGTCCACTGGGGCTTTCTGCAAGTCTGAATCACATACAGAATCAAGGTGAGTTGTGTCATGGGCCAAACGTCCAGCCTTGTGTCTCACTACCTATCACTATCACAGCATCTGTGAAGATGGAGGAACTGCATGTCCCGGCAACGGCTGGACAAAACACCAGGTTCCCGACTCCAATGACTCAGACCCCCCCCATCCAACGCTATCCAGCCAGTGGCCCCATCTCATTGGCTCAAACTCATGTGGTGTACAAGTATATACGCAACAAAGCTGGGATCGTCGGAACCATCACAAATCCAGCCGGTGTAACCTCGAACATTACTGAAGAGGTTATCAATGCCATCGGCTCATCTCGTGCAGAGTACCTCGATGCACATGGATTTGGATCCGATGAGACCGCATCTATTACGCGTGCATTCTGTAAGGCTACCAGCATCCGAGAATTTACTGCTCTTGCGGCAGGATACGGCATGGCGTACACAGAGCTGGAGTGGTTTTGGTCCCTTTCCTGACGGTTGTAGTTAAATTCCAACCCGTTGTAAAAGCGTCTCATTCTTGTATTTTCTTGTATCCAAGTATATTCTTGATATCTAGTTTTCCTAATCTACCTGCGAGACGGACCAGAAAGTGTCAGATAAATACCATCTTCCCAGCAATCTCCATACCACTACTCCGTGCCTCTGCCCACACCGTAGTCAGGTGCCACTGCCTCCTCTGCCTCCTCAGCCTTACCATGCCCACTTCAATCCAAACGGCGGAACCAACCACCATTTCTCGGACCCATGCATGTGCCAAGAAAGCACCAAAACTCGTCACCAACAAGACCTTCACCTTCTGGCGGAGGAGAACATCCTCACACAAATTGCGCAACCGTGTCTTCACCGTGGGTGACCGTCGAGTGCAGGCCCAGAAACGGGCAAGCCAACGACATGAATACTTGGAGGCTGTACAAGCAGCCCAGGGAAAAATCCAGGAGTTGGCTGACGGCATGAGGAACCGCTTCGGAAAGCACAGCGCGGCTCATTACTACAACGACCTGATTCATCGTGCACACCGGTCACGAAATACACGTAGAGTCAGTCCATGGAACGCCTACCAAAAGCGCGAGTTAGCGCGAATGAAAAGTAAGAGCCCCCACATCTACAATGCGATCGTTACTCACCCCACATGTTTCCAGGTGAACGCGGTGGAGACCTCAACCTAACCGCAGTCACCAAGGAAATCAGCGAAAGCTGGAGGCGTTTGTCACCTGAGGAACGACAAGCGATCACAATGGAGCCAATTCAACAGTTGGAGGAACAACGCGAGAGCCGGAAACTCGCTGCTCACAGTGTCCCTCTCAACTCGTTCCACGACGCAAGAAGCACAATCCAATCTATCGAAACACAAGTAAGCTCCTTGATTCATTGAAATCAACACGTGTCATGATATCCCACAGCTGGCGCAGCTACACTCGAGGACTGGCATTGAGTATATGTTAGTTGCGTGTCGATCAAACACAGAAGACTTTGTGAAACCATACGCATACTACTCAAGTGATCTGATCCAAAGATTCTTCGATTCGTCATTGAAGCGTTCTATCAATGACTTTGCGCTTCAGCTTGAAGCCTATGTGATGTCCGGTGTGAAAGGTATCGTAGATGTCCATGCATCAACAATTTTGCTGCAAGCTGACAAGTTATAATCCAGGCGTGGTCGAGAACTCAAAGACACGTACATTGGAGCTCAAGAAGAAGACGGCATTGTTGGTCCTTGAGAAACTGAGTAAGTGTGGACAGCCCTACGTGAGGTGCATTCAGGCTCACCCTCTGTAGATGAAATAACCGGGACTGTCCACACGCGAATGACCTACGATCGCTTCGACGACAACATCACCCAGAAGTACGGTGTTGTCGTTAAAAACTGGCCCCTGAAGAACTTCTGTAATCCGAGTTCTGTGGGTTCAAGAATCGAGCTTGAAACTCTTTATAATGGGTGGCATTCGGGGGTAACGAAGTTTGAGAAACTCACTGAAGAGGAGATGATGAGATGGGAGAACGAACGCTTCACATCACACCTTGCAATGATGTCAGCGGCACCTCCCGAACCCACTCCCGAACCTGCACAATTTTCCCCACCACACACACTGCCACCAACGTTGTCGGCCCCGCCTACACCCCCTGATCCCAATCCCCCTCAACCTTTAACTATAGGTCAACATACAACCCAGGGCCCTGCCGCCAATCATACTCTGACCCCTGCTTTGCCTGAAAGCCCCCCCCTCCAACAGACTCTTGATCCCGAATCAATCGCCAATTTGATTCGTTCCGACCCTTCACTCCAGAACATAGACCCAATCCTCCTAGCGGCTGGGGCTCCCCAAGAACACCAATTCCCCGTGGCAGTACTGACACCCGCCTCCACCCTCCCTGCCAATCCCCTTCCTCCTCCGAGTCAATTGAAACGGAACCGAGATGCATTCCAAGTTGTCACGCCACAGTCGTATGGCACCCCTGCAAAGCGACTGCGGAAAGAGCGCGGGGGAAAACGTTCTAAGAAGGCACCTACTGTCCAGGGGTCGGAGAGTATTGTACCCAGTAATGCTGCAACTTGATTTTATCCGTGTCACGACCAAAGATTGGTTTCCCCTTGCTCATAGTGTTCGTATGTGATTGGGTGTGCATGCGACTTCTTTTTGTTAGGCTAGACTATGTAGATTGGCTATAAACACGTGCTTTCTTGACGAGTTGTGCTGTACCGGCCCACAGGGCTGAGTTCCCGGCCTGTGTGGAGCCAGCACACGTAGTCCTGTGCCAGAATGCACAGTCCCACCAACAACGCGTTGCGAAACATGCAGTGGATAACACGAGGGATATGTGCACATCTATTCACCACCACCATATACCTTAGAGCGTGAATACAACTCTCGTCAAACACCTAAGCCATGGTGTGCATGACACGTGACACACAAATCATTTCCTGTGTGTTTCCTGGACCGGGACCGGCAGCACCGGTGTTGTGAGCCGGAGATTGGTTCGAGCACGGGACTCGCGAACTTGTCACGTGTAGTCCGGTGTTGTGAGGGAGAGGTTGGATGGAAGTGCTTGATAAAAAGAGCAAAGGCGTAGTTGCCATATGAGGGATTTTCTGCGAGTCAACCGCAGGTTGGGGGTGCAGCCGGGATCCCCCCTAACTAGGCAGGGTAAACGGCGCTCTTTGCCCCGCCTACTTAGGCACCGATTGCGTGAGAACGAGGTGGAGTTTTGTAGACCCGGAGTGTCTTGTGCTGGATCCAATCTCCAAGTGTCGTGATCCCACGTGGATACGACACCAAAGGTCCAGGTCCACAATGTTACAAGTTCAGCGGTGCTCGGGCACCATTCGAAGCTCTTCGAGGCACCTAATAGTTCAAAACATACATGGTACGAGAGACCGGGAGACACGTCACAGGAAAACAAATGACGGGAAAGCGTTAGGAAAACAGATATGGAATGATGCGTGTGGGTGGAGGAGTTGGATAAAAAATGGGGCAATGTGGAAAAAATGGGGAGTGATAGGACGGTGTCTCTACTAGAGGGAGCGCGAAACGAGGTGAATGGAGGAGGCGTCAGCGGCTTGTAAAATGGTGCTCTGAAGAACTCTAGGCAAGCGTCGACGCCATCCAGATCTAGTGGCCTGTGTGAATACGAAGAATCAACAAACACGACAGATAGAACTGCCGCGAAAAACTCACCGTCGTCATCCAATTCGCGGGGGGTGACCAGATCGTCCGTCTCCTCAAGAGTCACCCTCGATCTGCTGGAGAAGTCTCCTAGCGCACTTCGCGTCATTTGTGGCCCCGAGCTTCTCGAATATCTCGACGGCGCCCAACGCCTCGGACTTCGCCTCCTCAAACCTGTGCTGTCTATGCCGAAGCTCAGCCCGCAGCTGCATCGCGCGGGCCAGAAGGTGTATGTTGTTGTCGCTGGTCGCGTGCAACTTGGCTTGTTCCACATGAGCGTGCGCGTCGTCAAACCTGTCTTCATCGGAGGACAGCAGTGCCATACGGTATTGAATCCAAAATAGTAGATTGAGCCAATTGGAAGAGGACGCGGTCCCAAGGGCTACCTCCAAATGATGAGTTGCCTTCTTTGTTTCGCCCTTGGAATGATATACATTGCCAAGAAGATGATGACATTGACAGGCCCGAAATTGATCGCCTTTCTCCGAGAGGAGATTGATTACGCGGAATGCGACTTCTTCTGCGTCATCGAGCTGCTCGTCGTCATAGAACAACCAAGCGAGGTCGATTAAACATTTTGCTTGCCCTCCTGTGTCGCCAAGCCGGTTGTAAATTTCCAATGCTTCTTTCGCCTGTTCTATCCCTTCCTGGAAGAGCCGCATCCAATAATGGACATCAGATAACTGCCTCAATGTTCGAGCGAGTTGGCGATCATCCCCCTGCTCTCGAGAGATGTTTAAGGCATGGATAAGAAGCCGTTTGCGTTCTGTGTGATTTCCGACCGCCTGGAACAACCCTGAGAGTTGGAATAAGCATTCGAGCTTGGAGGGATGGTCGTCTGCGAGTGCCTCAATCTTCGGTCCCAGCATGACGAGTCGTGGTTTATGCCAATGAAGGTGCTCCATGAAATTACCACAAGCATTCCACACATCACCTGATGTCGCATTAATCGTCATGAAAACATTGAGTAGATGCTCGACGTTCCCATCCTCCGACATAATCCATCTCGCTTCGTCGAAGCCGGGCTTGCCAGGTTCAACGTGAACTGACAATCGGGTGAAGTAGCGGTCCTTGGTCGAGCAGAGGAGTGGAGACGATGCTGGATCCTTGGGGGAAAGGTGGTCACGGATTGGCGCCAACATCGTGATGAAGCCGTCGCTTCGATACGCCAGAGAAAGGACACAAAACTTGTCAAATATGTTCTCCCTGTCAGCAATCGTCGGAAATAGCCAGTCGAGGTTGTTCTCGTCGACCCCTTGAGGGAAGAAGGCCACCACCCCGAGAAGATCACGGGCGGTGGGGCCGAGTTCTCGAAACATAGATGATGAGAGCGACAGCCCAATCGTGGCCGCAAGGCCCCTCTTGTGGTCCGTCCGGAGAATTTCCGTGCGATGCTTGCTCCATTTGTCGGCTAACCGATCAATGTTCCACTTGTTGTGGTGGGAAACTGTCGCGAGTAACGTGATCGACAGTGGATGGAAATCGAGTTGTTGTAAGATGTCGTTGATCAGATTGGAGCGTTCCCCGTGCTGGTAGATCCGATAGAAGGTGTCGCATGCGGCCTCCACTGATAGCGTTGGTATGTCAAGCCACTTGCAGTCGGGAGGGACGGTAGAGATCCGGGATGTGACGCAGAGGCAGATGTTGCCCACCTGACTGAGTTCCTCCACTGCCGCATATATCTCATCGGCGCCCGTCACATGTGGGTCGAGTATTGATTCGGCATTGTCCAGGACTATGAATATATCCTTCGAGGACAGGAATGGTCGCAACGAGGTCAGATCGTCTGGGTTTTCGATCCCCGCACCGATGGCCTTGGAGAGGTGGCGGAGGAGGTGAGTGAGCGAGGCTGGGAACTTGTCACATCGGATGAACCGGCGGTTGGCCCCAAACCGTCGTTTGATGCGATCGTCGTGGAGGACCGTCAAAGCGACGGACGTCTTGCCGATCCCGCCAGCACCAACCAGAGCGATTGGTGTGAGACGTTCTGCGAAATCGACGATCTTCTCGATCAAATCGTCGCGTCCAAAAAAGATCCTCGGTGGTGGAGGTGGTAATTCCCCAGGTGCGCTAGATGCAAACGTGAGATGCTGGATCCCATAGTGGTCGAGATCACTGACCTGTTTTGAGCCTACGCGATGGTCAGTGTTTATCCAGTAAGGTGTAGAACACGTGTCGCTCACCGACTGATCAGGACGGTCAGCATCCCCACGAGTTTTCAGCATGTTCTGATGCATATCGGTAACGATGGTATGAGTATTCATGGCCAACTGGGTCTGGAGGGGGGCGGTCAGCGACAACCAAGAAGGAGCGGACAGAACACACATTGAAGACAATGAGGATCCTGTTGAGCTCGGACTTCCAAGCGGCGATGGTCTCCTTGTCATCCCTCGCGTGGAAAATTCGAGAGGCCGCATTGCGCCCGCTCTGTTTGATAACCTTGTTTTGTATTTCCGCGACGGTCCTTGGATCGAGAGCGTGATGAGCAGAGGAACTTGAAACTATAATACCGCTGGTCCGACTCACGTCGTCAATTGATTTATCGCATCGCACACCGACTGGCTGAGGTCGCTCAGTTTCTTCCCATCCATCCCCCGGTCGAGGGCTCTGCAGATGTCGGAACAGAATAACCCGAGCTCGACATAATCCATCGCGTTAATCATCGATTCCTGACTAGTTATGAACTCAAAATATTTCATTGCAACAGAGGAAGAATCGTACCTTTATCATAGTGAGAAGGACGCTGACGGTGGCAAAAACGGCCTTTGCTGGCGTGATGCTCGAGATTTTCTCCGCGAGATCCATGGCATCGATGGCCGCATTTAACGAGGAGACAGGATTATCCCGCCCCTTTGGTGGTCGCTGGGACTTGGCGGCCATAGTCAAAACACAAGGTAGCCGTGAGGAAGAATCGAAACCCTAGTAGAGACGGGCGTCCATCTTGTCATCGTCTGCCTCGTGCGGTCGGATGTATTTGGTGGCCGTACTAAGTGGGTTGTTCGCGGCCGTAGTCGGCTGATCACCTGGAATCTTATATTTTTTCCTGCGCCTCTCATTCGAAATCCCCGAAGAAATGGTCCACCTGCTGGAAACCGATGCGACGTCTCCTTGATTTTACTTTCGACCCGACTCCACTGGTTACTATGTTGGAGGAGCACTTCCGAAACACGCATTTGTAGTGGTCCAAGCGGTCCTCTCGCACACGTTCTAGAGTGTGAGTCGACTTGAACAGTTTGAATCGAATTCGTTTCCTTCTGTCGCACATGTAGACCTGCAGGAGCCCATAGAGGCCCATAGGCGACAGACGCGTCACATCCCCAGGACCAACGGCAAAGGCGGCGTCTCCGTCCCACTCTCCCCAGTCCTCCAAGCCTCCAACGTACTATCCACTCTCCGTCGGCCGATTCAACAGTCCACATCTCTTATTCATACATGAACCAGGACTCGAGCTTCTAGACTTGAGGTCTTAGCGAACACCGCGGTGGCAATATTTGGGAGGCTGGAGTTGGGTATTATAGTGATGGAGGTTGGGATAGGCGGGAGGCTGGACGCCACCAACGCGATGCCCGGCGAAGTTCCTATTCATGTGCCGCTCAGACCAGCATCAACTTGAATCACCAAGGATTCCCCAGGGGCACGGTGAAAGGGGTTACAGAGAGGTGGAGATCGCGAGGAGGGAAACCGTTCGCGTCGGGTAGGCAGAAGTTCCCAACTCCCCCTCCATGTCCACACCGACTACCAAATCAGAAAGTGGCCTCGACAATCGTATCCGAGCTTCTCGTACACCCTTTGCATCCACGCCTCGAGCTGAGCTGACGGACTTGGTGAGGTGAGTAAGATGAGCTGGCCAGGCCAATTCTCTTTCTACACTCCGCCCAACGCGAAGAGTATTCTTGTTTACGGCGGCCAGCCAACCGGGGGGGGGGGGGGCGATATCTACGGGTTTTCGTTGTTAATGTGGGAGGTTCGTTGCGTTTCACCAATGCTATCCTGAAAGTTCGCTAATCTACACTAATCAGGCTCTGACAGATTGGGTTCCTGCTCCTGACAGGCGTCGGTCTGCGGCGACTTGCTTGCTAGCAAACAATGTTCGACCGCGTCCACCTCACCACCCGGAGTTTTATTAGCGCCAGCATGCCAATTGAAATCCCGTTCACCTCTTTCTTCCGTACCTCCCAACCTTTAGGTGGCCAAAATACCATATCCCTGGGACCAATGACAAAGACACCATCCCTGCTCTATTTCACTCCATCCCCCGGACCTCGTATTCTCCGATCGAACCGCCCGCACCCCTTGTCTATCGAGACTCAACCTGTCATACTGCGTCAACAGCGAACCAGCTGCCGCAGACACCTACGACCAAGTCCAAAGTGAAGCCGGACGGTTGAATCATGAACTTGGAGCCCAAACCTCTGAATTCTCGGAGGTCTTAATGACTGGAACATCGCAATGGTCACCGACATTCGAGAGGCGGGAGTTTCCAATCATCCACAACCGTGGTTGCGCAACCCCGAACCCTCCCACTCGACGGAGACCCTAATTAAAGCAATCCTACTTTACCTATCGCTCCCGGTTTATTTCAGAATTGAGAGGTTTGCTTTCCCTTACGCAGACGGTCGCCCCATCGTTCTGACTGTTGGTCGTCAGCACTACTGATCACAACGCACATCAAAACGTGTACAGTCATGGATGACCTGCGATATAGACATATACAGGACTGGCGTGACACAAGGGACGGGGGAGCTGTCACAGGGTTCGATTCACGAACAAACGCTAGGACAACAAAAGTGGAATGATGCGTGTGGGTGGAGGAGTTAGATAACAAAGGGAGAAATGTGGAGAAAATTGGGAGGGATGGGACGGTATATGCACCAGAGAACTCAAGTCTATGCGAGGCGGGGCGAAGGGAGGAAACATTGGCGAATTACACTTGCGTCCGAGGAACGTGACTAGTTGAAGTGTCGATCCCATCATTCGGATTTAGCGGCCCTGCCTGAATATGAAGAATCAACAAACATGGAAAGTAGGGCCATTGTGAGGAGCTTGCCGTCTGTAGGAGCTCCTTAATGCGCCGCACGTCATCGATTCATCTGCGACCCCGAGATTCTCGAACATCTCGACAGCGCCCAACGCCTCGGACTTCGCCCCCTCAAACCTGTGTTGTCCACGCCAAAGCTCAGTCTGTAGCTGCATCGCGCGGGCCAGAAGGTATATATTATTGCCATTGGTCTCATGGAACTTGGCTTGCCCCACGTGAACGTGCGCGTCATAGAACCTGCCTTTGTCGGAGGACAGCCACGCCATACGGTATTGAATCCAAAATAGTAGAGTCGAGTCAGCTGGAAGGGGTTGCGATCCCGAGCGCTACTTCCAAGTGGTGGACGGCCTCCTTGATCATAAATTTGGAATGGTAGATTGTGCCAAGAAGGTGATGACATCGACAGACCTGAAATTGTTCACCTCCCGCTGAGAGAAGATTGATTCGCGGGATGTACTGGCCCACGAAGGAAGGTGTCTTCGATTTCCAGAACATTAGTACTGTTGCGCCACAGATTATCTAGACCACTCCTGAATTCCGGTGGGTGATAGTAAAATACGCCTCACTGCTGAACTGAGCACGGCAATTGGGGTGGCGAGGAAACCGCATCCTCGCCACTCGCCTTCCATAACCGGCAAGTTCAACCTTCAGCGCTTCAGCAGACAGGTACGCCGATCCAGTTGGGCTATGGCGAGGTGTTCGAACGTATCCAGAAGGATAGGGACGATGTCACCCCACCCGTGAAGAGTATGCTGAACGGGTCAACGACAACCACAATAAGCTCGACGACTTGACTCAGGCTGGGTGGATTGTGTTACTAATGAGAAAAAGGGCGAAGTGGAGAGCGAGTTTGCGATTTTTGATATTCAATCTGCCAGTTGAGGCGAACGGGTCAAGCAGCGCAGACATTTTTTGCCGGGTCGCAATGTGTCGGTCGATCGCCACAATTTGGTGGACCCATCGAATACCAGAGAGTCCAGTTGGACCCCTCTAACCGGTCGGTTTTTTCGAGAGGTTGGCCGGTCTGCCACGTATGAGGGTCCCAGGCCCATGGTCACGGTACCGGGAAATCCTGGTGTATCCCCGAACGACTGCATCTTACCATACGTGACGTTGCGTTAGAGATCTCCTAGGAGTAGAGGTCCCGGGTCCTCCATTTTGTGATCCCTCCGTCCCGCCAACAATGTACTGATAGTAGAAGGTTCAATATTGAACCACGACGATTTGGTTTCCGTTCACAGACATGGCAGGACAGACTACAAGCACAGGAGATCTTCACGATTCTAGCACAAGCCTTGGTCTCTCGACCTTCTTCCCCTTCGCTCCACTCCCCTCTTTCTCAAAAATCCATTTCCGTCCTCGATCCCAACGTTCCTGGATCTTGCTCCTCGTCCCGACTGATCCTGGGATATTGTCCAGACTCTCTACAACAGCTTCCACCTCCAGAACCACTTGCTGGAGGTCGCTTACAGACCGTCCCTTGTGGAGTTCCGAGGACGGTGAGAGTTTCCTTTGAAGCTCGAGCGTTTTCTTGAGAAGTTTGCTGCAGGATTTATTAGACTCTTAATATCATGTGGAGTTGACGCCGTCATACCTGTATTGAGTGGTAGTCTCCATCAGATCTTCGATACCCATGTGGTCCGGGGCCACCAGACGTCTGTTAGCCTCATTCTTCCCGGACCTGGCAAACGTTGCGATCACATCCAAGCATACGAGGATGTATGCGAGTGGGACTCGGAAGAGGAGATAGTACCGCGAATCCTTAGACCATTCCATCTCCATTGACTTCTTGCGTAGGTCATCCCAATATTGAGCTTGAGTCGCATCAATCCCCTTACGAACGACGCTCTTCCGTTTGAGGTAGCGACGGTAGGCTGCCTGTATCTTCCGGATCGCAGGGGTTCGTTCCCGTTCCCAGTGACGGTGGTAAGCATCCTGTATCACCCTAGTGGGGTTGACTAGGGCCTCGTCGATTTCTTCTTGATTCCCGCCGGTCATAACCGCTTCCGCTTCCTCATCATCGTGAATCTTCTCCTGTGATGTGCCGTCGATGTGTTTCTGTTGCCCTTGTATGTCATGATCGCCACAAGGTTGCGCTCTAGTTGCTACTTCAACATACGGCCGCTGCTGGTGGGCGGAGGTAGTGCCGCTCCTTAAATCGCTCGATTTCCCCGAGAAGAGCAGCTTGGGTACTCTGTCCAGTCTATTATAAGATACTAGACGGACGTACTTCGGCCGCCGTTCGTGTGGACTGGGGATGGTGGCGTGCATCAAGAGGATCATCTCATCGAGGGATGAATTTTTCAGCGACCTAGTGAACGCATGCACAAGATCATCCCAGCTCTCAGCGTCGGTGTAACTGTTTGGTCTCAGTAACAACATTTTCGTCGACGAATAATACCTACCGCCGATAGAACCACGGTGTGGATTGTCTGTCTCCTCTGCGAAGCGACTGGATATTAGTTAGGATCCCCTTTTTGAATTCATCATCGTTTATATTGTATCCCACTGTGAAGGGTTAGACTTGGGCTCCTATGAAAGTGAAGCATTACAACTGACGTAGGCAGAGGCACAGACAGCTGATATTCGAACTATCAGCAAAATTCTGACGCTTGGGCTTGGATCAACTCACATTCGAGAAATGTAGAGCGGCCCCGTGAAGTCAATCGTTAGGTCGCCGTCCGCGATGAATTGCTCTTCAGTGCCAGGGGCGGGTGTAGGATGCTGCTGAACTTGCGCGTCGATTCGTTGCATAAGCTCGATTATTGTGGACGCAAACTTGAGGAAGGATGTCGTATCCTTCCCCAAATCCGCACCCGGGGAGATGAGATTGATGAACCAGCTTCGGGGCAAGGTAATGTTGTGTAGTAAACCTCGAGTGTTAACTCGGTGGGCCATGATGAACATCCCGGAGAGCCTTTCCGTGAGATCACATAACGCGTTCAGATCAACGCGCAGGCCATTACGAACAACATGGCTGGTAGGAGAAGTCAGAAGGAATGTACGTGAATTCGCATGTCCTCCCATACCCACCGTAGATACAATGAACCGCGGGCCAACGAATCGCGTGCTTCGGCGGTTAAAAACGTGGTGTAATCCTGCGCGATGGGACTCTTCTCATGCATCAACCTGTACAGCGGGGTACGAGTGATATAGTATCGGGCATTTTCCCTGTCGAGGTCGAAGGCCAGCGTGCCTGCAACTGTGAACCATTGTCTGAAACGGTCCACCGGTCCGGGGTAACAGTCGGACTCATAGCAGACGGATTCAACCCATTCCCGCACAATCTTCAAACCATCAGCTCCATCTGGTATGTTGGCAATGTCAAGGTTCGCCAACGATCCGAGCCTCTGAACGGGCGGATGGAGTGCCGAGTACAACACCTCAAGCCAGTAACTTCAGATTTAATGAGTATCCACACGCGTTTATCGTGAGCCAAAACCTACCTTTTTACATCCAAGTTGTCGTAGCGAGCCGAATTTAGGATTTGGAATTGTAGAAGTATCAGACGGAGACGCGCATTATACCAATCGGATGTCAGTTGTTCCTGCTGGATGTGTTGGAAAGAGCATGACTCCTCTGCATCTGGAGAGTCGCATTTCTCTTCGATGAGCAAGTGTAAGCAAGTCGAGAATCCATGAACCCCACGGCAGGCGTCGTCCTGGGCCTCCGTACGAACGGATATCCGAGCCGAAATGAGTTGGGTGATACCCCGACGGAGATCGTCTGAGCCGCACGTGTGTCCACTCATGCCCTTTTTGCTCGAGCCAGATCGGTCGCTGAGTTCCTCGTGTAAGATACTGTGTCTTGGCGCTAGGTAGCGGTTCTCCCCCAGCACTTGAAACCCAAATAACCGTTGGCGGTTCGAATCTTGAGCCAATGATTCGTCGTGCCGGAACTTTTTCAGCAGTCGAATATAGTCAAAGTAAAGGGATAGCAGTGCCTCAACCTCTGAAAATGAGAGATCTTGTAGCTCGAGAGGCGACGAGAAGGCATGGTCCAGGCACAGCAGAGCAGCAGGGTCGTTCCCCATCCCAATGAAAGTCTTGGCGAACGTGCGGAGACTTGCGTGGTCAGCACGTCGGATCGCTTGAAACATTGCGAACTGGAGGTGTCGAGGGTCGAGGTGTAAGACCCGCCGGTCAAATGGATGGGAAGAACTTACCTCTTCGACTTCTTGTTCTGTCATGGTGTCATTGTCCAGCTTATCTGCATATACAAGAAGCTTTGAAGCGGCGAGGTTAGATGCTGGAAGTACCCCGAGAGTCAAACTTCGCCGGAGCCCAGTGAGAAGGTACTCCATCGCAAAAGTCGCCAGGGCGTTATATCGCCGGTATAACGCGGTGTAACGGCTGCAATGCATTCCAACAGCCGCAAAAAGGTATATCGCGATAAATCGCACAGTAATATTACAACGGCTAGATGACGCACGTTATGTTTATGTTATGAGAATGAAACCATCCCGTTGTACCCCTGGTGGGTAGCCGATGTACACGCATTTTATAAGGCATGCCACACGGTTACACGCATCGTGGTATTATTTTCACAACATTGTGGCGCAGCTCCGGCTTTAGATAATAATAGTATATAT
>Ga0307515_10005857_pt1 | contig 24796 bp, 33 predicted proteins | sample 17_EM_MG_FD_194513 | JGI IMG/M metagenome (GOLD analysis project Ga0307515, IMG submission 194513) | Populus trichocarpa ectomycorrhiza microbial communities from riparian zone in the Pacific Northwest, United States - 17_EM | ecosystem: Host-associated > Plants > Roots > Unclassified | place... | reverse complement strand
AAGCCAAGGTCAAGGTCGAAGTCGAGGAAATCTTGTGGGCGTGGCACGCCAGATTGGAGGGTTATTCCGGCTGGATGTGAAGGTTACAGGAAAGAGATCCCGAGCGAGAGGATAGGAGCTCCAGGCAAGGTTGATTGTTTGGGAGTAGCTGCAGGCAACTCTCTATCTTAGTTTTCTTTAGAGTTTAGCACTTACGATCGTGATACCGCCCTGGACGAGTGTGGGGACGGATTTGAGTGCGGTCATCACGTGGGTTGGTTTAGGGTTGAGCGCGGCGAAGCCGCACTTTAGTTCTTGTGTACGTGTCAATTAGATTTAGCGAGAGTCAGTGAGTTTAGGTCAATAGAGAGATTCAGGACACAGGACACCGCACACCGTACAACAGTATCTATGTATCTATATAGCCACCTATCTACACACGGTGTATCTGGACTGGCAGCACGCGGTGATGGTCAGCAATTCGAGGTGCGCCTGAAGATAACGATCGAGTGAACGTTCACCTCCGTTACCCCTGTATCTGCGTGTACGCGCCATCGCTCATTAACGATGAACTTAGAGGCTGCGATTGAGCGAGTTGAGAATTGCACTTGGAGGACGGGATTGAGTAAACTCAGAGATGCACTTGAAGCCCAGGACCGAGTGAACTCAGAGATGCACTTAGAGGCCGTGATCATGCAAACTTGGAGGCCGTAATCGAACCAGTTTGGATATACACTTGCAGGCTGTGATTCAGCGAGTTTGGAGATGCATTTGGAGGCGGTGATCGTGCGAAATTGGAGGCCGTAATCGAGCGACTTTGGATATACACCTGGAGGCTGTGATCAAGTGAGATTGGACGAGTACTTGGAGGCGGTCAATGGACGGTGCGCCCGGTGCTGACACTCTATTCATCAGTTAGTTAACTCGCAACTGAGGGAATGTGACAAGGTGACTTTACTTTTCAGCTCTCATAAAGAGCTGGCTGATGGCGGTCGATCGTGTAGGGAGGCACGCCGGAGGCTGACGCGACATTGAGGGGTCAACTCGTAATCATGAGAATGAAGGGAAGACAAACAATCTTGGGTGCATGCTGTACTCGGTGTATGCTGTACTCAGTGTCAACTCATGATCATGTCATGGAGAGATAGAGAGGGATGACATAACTTTGTGTTCTGCGATGATGGTTGAGATGTGGATGAGAAAGAGAGAGATGGGGGATGAAGATGAGAACGATGTGGAGGATACGAGCAGATATGAGAAATCAGGGGTACGACTTGCCTGATTGGGTTGGGAAGACCTCGTATCGGTGTGATTACACGCCGGATCGGGACTCGTACCTGCCGTATCGGGGATGGTAAATTGACTCGCACACAAAATTTTCTTAAGTCCCGGTTTCTCATGATGGTTCGTCCCATCACCTCTACCATCACCTAAGAACACAAAGTTCATTCATCCCTCTCAATCTCTCCATGCCATGATCAAGAGTCAACCTGGCTCGAGGAGCATAGGATGAGGGTGAGAAGTTATGATACTACCCGGCCGCGAGGATTCACGCAATTGCGTGGATCCACGAAATCGTGGAAAGAGCGAGTGAGATCAAAAGATGGGAAAGATAGAAGGTGTATTTCGTATAATGCGATGATGTCTTTCTGCTCCGGGGTCTGCATTGCAATCGCTTCGTACAATGGGATGATGTCTTTCTACTCCGGGGTCTGCATTGCAATCCCGATGCAGGCGTGTACCCAATGAACCCATTCCGACGTATGGTCACAGTTGGCCACAACGCCAGAGTGTTGGTTTGGAATAGGAGACCGACAGAGCGAGAAGAAACAGCGAAACGGCGATCGGAGGGCGATATTCAACGCGACGCGTGGTATTGACCCCAGGCACAGAGTAATCCGCCACCGGGGTGTCTCTGCACGCTCTGATGCAACGCGTCCACTCTGACAGAGCCATTCCGCCCGGACGGAAATGTTTTATGTTGATGTGGCCAAGCTTCATCATCTGTTTGAGGTTGAACGACTACTGGAACGCTCGATTCGGCTGTGCCGTACTTCTTATCTCGTTCACGGAAGTTGTCGGCTGCATCCTCCCATCCCGGTTGTCTCAATTCGTCAAGCTTCATCTGCTACTGCCGGAAGTTCTCCATGCACTGCTGTACCGTTTTGGAGATTGTGTCCATCACCCAGCCGGGTTCGTCATCTTCGCTCAGCGTGCGCAGCTCTGTCTCTCCATCCTCATCTTCCCCATCCTCCCCATCGTCGGAACTTCCAAGATCACTCGGACTGCCTCCAATGGCAGCCATCATCTCCTCAAAAGTCTTTTCGGGCTCTCTGGGTGTCAATCCCGCGATTTCAACATGTGTCATATCGCCCTGCTCTTGATGAACTGCTTTCTCTGCGTCTTCAACTCGCTTTCTTGCCGCAGCGGTCGCCCCCTCACCATATTCTTCAATCCATGTCTGTTTTTCTTCATTGCTTAAAAAGTGCGTTTCTCGTCGTTTTTCCGCCGCAAGCTTCTTTTTGGATCTCAAGCTGTGCAATGCCCGCAGGGCTCGGACTCTCTCTGCTTCCAAGCCGCTCTTGGCTTCATTCGCATGATGACGTCGTTGGGTAGACCGCTTTGTCGATTTGCCATATCTGCTAGCCAGAAGTGGGGAAAAGTTCTTTTTCGGAGCATTCACCATTGTAGTTAGTGTGGACTTTGTTGTCGGGCGCGATGTTGGATGATGCGAGTTATGCACAATATGGAGGCAAGCTGGGTCATTTATGTCAAGGTTGGTACGTTTACTCATCTTGAACAAAGCAAAATCTCCCTTTTGACTGTGAATAAATCAGGAATAGTGACGCTAACCATACAACATGACATGATTTTTAACGTCATTTTCATGTAATATCCCGGGGATTATTTGAGACAAACATCAGCAGACGTCCTTTCCCTCAAACAACATCCTATTAACATATAGCGATTAGGTGATTCCGGTGGTCGTACACGGCAGTCTATCCCTGTTATCAGACAAACAACATCAACCCGACATTTTGCAACTTGCAGGGCGGTGGGAAACCCCTGCAACTCGCACCCATACTCAGCAGGATTCATCTTGAGCATAACGATCATGTTGGCTGCTACTTATTCCATTCTGACAAGAAACTAAATATATAGTCCTCAGGGCTTCCCACTTCCTCTCGTTATCATCTTCCTCTCCTATTCCACACCAGCACATCATGGATACACAACCACCTCCGCCAGGTGAGAGCGCATTGAATACGGGCTGATTGGCGGGCGCTATATCAAATATGGATTTACCCGGCACACAACAAGAGCGCAGACACAAGTTAGATCACCGCGACGCTGCCAATGCAGCCACCAAACATATGACCCAGGATGCACATTTAAAAATAGTCCGCAAGACTGGAAGCAGGAAAAATAACAAGCAGCATGCAGTGGGAGGTGAGTATATCCATATCGAGGGAAAGGGCAGTCAATTAACTGTATAACATACAGCGGGTGTCCATAGAGAGCTACGTAATGAATGTATCGCTGCCCGTAACGGGAAACCTCCATGGTCGACAAAGGCATTTGTCCGCATAGTTCGCGAAATCAAGCCTCATGATGTTGTCAGCTCTGGGATTTTCGCATATGCATTTGCTGATAAGCATCCCTGTGAGGGGACGAAGCAGGCATTAATCACCTTAGAGGAGGCTACAGAAGCATATATGGTAGAGGTAACAGCCGAATTTCATTGTTAGAAGCAGCAACTAATGTCTTGTAGGTTTTCAACATGTCAGCAACTATGGCAAGGCAAGGAGGTCGGGTACAGCTGGAACAGTCCAACATGCGCCTGGCCTTGAATATGGCCAAAATGGCCAAAGAAGGCTGTTCGCGGGCCGCAATCGAGGAAACGAAATATCTCATTAAGAAACCACGCGCTGAGGTCCGAGAAGAGAAGAAGCGGGGTGTTGAGTTTCCTGGGCACGAAAAGGTGAAGGCTGCGATAGAAAGACACCCGGCAAAGCTTCGTCAAAACCAAACGTCCGGCTCCCTTCCATGCCAACATGGCACCTCAAAGAATTCGCAGACACGCTGGAGACGCAAAGGAACAGGTACAGCTCCACCCGACCTACGCAGAGAGCGGACTCCAGAGCCGACTCCGCCACTGGCCGGCAGGCCACCCGCCCCAACGGCTAACACTTCTGGATTTCAACCTTCTCAAATCGTCAATTTATCCGCCGGATATACGTATTCGTTTACAGCTATTCCCTGAGCGGAATTTTTCGATGATGGGGAAACCGAGCATGATACCGATTTTGATCCAGATATGCTGACTGATGAAGGTTAGTACACAATCTGTGGTGTGGTAATGCAGCGAACATTCATTGTGAAGACAAGAGCTACGGATTGAGCGATTCTGCAACTGATGACGAGCATTGACCGAAAGACACGGGATTTTGGAGATTATTATTAAATATATCTATGTATTATTAAAGAACAATGTAGTGATCAAGAAGAAAGTTAATAAAACCGCCAGAAAGGCAGCCAAAACAATGTGAATGATGCAGTGTGCCAAATTAAATGATTGCATATTGCGGATACAGCCATGGCAAAATGAGCATCAACAGAGGTTCAACGATTTTTGGTCATGCATCCTGGGAAATCACACCTCCGATAGGTTGTAGTCAGTCATAGAGGAATTTTTGGCGGCCTTCATTGGCAATACAGATTGCAATACCCTCCCTGCCCCATCATGAAAATGAGAGTCAACGAAGCATCAATGATTTTTGGTCATGCGTCCTGCGAAATCACGCCTCCGATAGGTTGTAGTTAGTCATAAAGTAATTATTGGCAGCCTTTATAGGCAAAACTGATTGCAATACCCTCCCTGCCCCATCATGAACATGCGCGTCCACGGAGCGTCAACGATTTTTGTTCATGCGTCCTGGGAATCACGCCTCCGATAGGTTGTAGTTAGTTATAAAGGAATTATTGGCTGCCTTTATAGGCAAAACGGATTGCAGTACCCTCCCTGCCCCATCATGAAAAGGAGCGTCAACAGAGCGTCAACGATTTTTGGTCATGCGTTCTGGGAAATCACACCTCCGATAGCTTGTAGTCAGTTATAGAGGTATTTTTGGCCGCCTTTATAGGCAAAACAGATTGCAATACCCTCCCTGCCCCATCATGAAAATGAGCATCAACGGAGTGTCAACGATTTTTGGTTATGCGTCCTGGAAAATCACACCTCCGATATGTTGTATTCAGTCATACCGGAATTATTGGCCGCCTTTATAGGCAAAACAGATTGCAAGACCAAATATCGTTGACGCTCTGTTGACGCTCTGTTGACGCTCTGTTGACGCTCATTTTCCGGATGTGGTTGGGCGCGTGAGTATGTTTGTTTTGCACATCAAGGCGACTAATACGTAGAAAATGAACTCTGACGTACCAATGTCAATATTTCACGATTAAGAGTAGCATATCTGAATGCGACCAGAGATATGAAACCCGAAACGCAGAACTGGAGATTGGAACCGACGGGTCTAGCCAAACCCGGCGAAACCCGCGGGTTGACAGGGACGGGTCCGGGTTTGGCCCGCCAAGACTCAGCAGGTTGTGTTTTTGGACAGTTCTCGAACACAACCGACCCGTTATTGCGATCCAAACCAGGACCGCTGGCGGGTTACCCGGACCCGTTGCTAACTCTACTGTCTACAATGACATGTTTGATCACACAGATTGCGTGATGCGAGCTTTGACCAAGAAGAAGACACCGTTCAAGGAAGACTGATTATTCGCAGTGAAGTTTGCATGTCAAAAGCTGTCGAAATATTATACTGAAGGGACTCCAACAACTCGTATCCTGCTCATTTCGGCACAGATCCTTCATCCTTTCCGGAAACTGCGAAAGTATAGCAAGTGGGACATGGGAATGAATAATAATCCCGAAGACGAGACTTCTCATACTACCCAATACCAGGAGGCCTTTGTGAAGTATGTGGGGAAGGAATACTGCAGCAAACACAGACATTTGCCAGTCACCAAATCCGAAAACATACTGAACAACATTCTTGGCTTCTCCGCAATGGCTTCTAGATCTGGTCAATCATGTTATGAACCATATGATTTGTCCAGCAATGATGATGATTACCTAATGCATAACAATGGGGCCGAAACAACACCTGGACAAAGTGATCGTGCAACACGCTTGCTGACAGCCGCGAGGCTCCATTTGGATTCACCTCCTGTTGAGATCAATCGAGTACGAATTGAGATATTGAATTGACCATTGTACAATTCTGATTGTCTAAAGAGCAAAGAGAGAGAAAGACAGGCAACTATATATGGGAAAGAAGAGGGCATACTCAGCGAAGCCGAGTATCACATCTGGAGACCAATGCCAAGCATCACTACCGGGGATAGCCCTACTCCTCGGCATGGGGGCTGGTGGCGGCCCATGGGGGCAACCAGCCACTAGCCCCATGCCCGCAGCATTAGGCAGAAAGCCACACAAGCCATCGGGCCAAATCCCGTGCCAACACCTCCTGAATGTTGACTAGGGATTTGGCCCGGTAGCTTCCCTTGTGTTTGGTGCTGGCGGGCTCGGGCATGAGGCCGGTGGCTTACGGCCCCCATGGGCCTCGCCTGCCCCCATGCTAAGGAGGAGACCTAGCTCCGGCACTGGTAGTCGGCTTCGGACTCGGTTGTGATACTAGGCTTCGCCGAGCATGGTCTTTTCTCTGTATATAAGTCTAATGTTTTCCTTCTCTTGTATCGATAGACAATTGAGCTTCTTCATCCTTTCTCTTTTGCTTTCAACAGGTTATGAGCCCGGCGTTTCCCTCCTAATCGACCTCTTTCAATCGATCAGTTGATATGCCCTGCGACTTTTCCGTGAGTTGACTTGGTGTCCCCTCCCTTTCTTCGTGGTTTGACTTGGTGCCTCCCTTTGTTCGTGGGTTGACTTGTTGTCCCCTCCCTCTCTCCGTGGGTTGACTTGGTGTCCCGTCCCTCTCTCCGTGGGTTGACTTGGTGTCCCCTCCCCTTTTTCCGTGGGTTGACTTGGTGTCCCCGCACCTTGGGTTGACTTGGTGTCCCCGCTCCCTGGGTTGACTTGGTGTCCCCGCTCCTTGGGTTGAATTGGTGTCCCCGCTCCTTGGGTTGACTTGGTGTCCCCGCTCTTGGGCTGACTTGGTGTCCCCGCTCTTGGGCTGACTTGGTGTCCCCAATCCTGGGTTGACTTGGTGTCCCCGCTCCTTGGTTGACTTGGTGTCCCCGCTCCTTCGGTCGACTGTGTGACGACCTCTTGCCGACTTGGTGACGGCAACCCCATTGGTCGACTGTCTGACGGCTTTCTGTCGACTTGGTGACGACAACCCCTTTGGTCGACTGTGTTACGACCTCTTGTCGACTTGGTGACGACAATCCCCTTCCTGTCGACTTGGTGACGACAACTCCCTTTGGTCGTTGACTATCTCTTGTCGACTTGGTGAGGACAACCCCCCTTTGGTCGACTTGGTGACGACAACCCCCCTTTGGTCGACTGTGTGACGACATCTTCGTATCGACTGTGTGACGACCCCCTCTTGGTGTCCCCCACTCCCTTGGGTTGACTTCGTGTCCCCTATCATAAATCCCTGGGTGGATTATGTTTCAACTTCAAGCCTTGTGTCGACTTCAGGTCGACTACTGCTTATTGTATCGACTGTGTGTCGAAGTCATTTTTTCTTCTAAAATCACCCAGCGGGACGCGGTGTCCATCTTGGACTCGGTGATCATGGTTATGGGTGCTGCTCTCACCACTGAGGCCGATGGGGGAGTAAGCTCGGTGGAATTGTGGAGGAAGTTGGCCTCGGCAAGGTGGACTTAGGATTATGGGCATAATTTGGATTATTTGGACTCTCCTTGGATCTACACTGTATGCTTGGATTTTCGTTGGATTTGGGTTTAATTGGATTTGGAACTCGGAGGAGGGTCTTAGGCTTTTGTTTGTTTGTTTCTTTGGCTTTGTTTCATTTCGTCTGGAAAGCCTTGGGCCAAAGGGGGAGTGTTGACTAGGGATTTGGCCCGGTAGCTTCCCTTGTGTTTGGTGCTGGTGGGCTCGGGCATGAGGCCAGTGGCTTACGGCCCCCATTGGCCTCGCCTGCCCCCATGCTGAGGAGTAGGGCTAGCCCCGGCAATGATGCCTGGCATTGGTCTCAGGGTGTGATACTCGGCTTCGCCGAGTATGCTCTCTCCTTTCCCATATATATTTGCCTGTCTTTCTCTCTCTTTGCTCCTGAGACAATCACTTTTGTACAATAGTCAATTCAATATCTCTATTCGTACTCGATTGATCTCAACATACGGCCCCCATGGGCCTCGCCTGCCCCCATGCTAAGGAGGAGGCCTAGCTCCGGCACTGGTAGTCGGCTTCGGACTCGGTTGTGATACTCGGCTTTGCCGAGTATGGTCTTTTCTCTGTATATAAGTCTAATGTTTTCCTTCTCTTGTATCGATAGACAATTGAGCTTCTTCATCCTTTCTCTTTTGCTTTCAACACTGAATTCCCACAGAACTGGGGGCAAATTGATCGGAATTTTAATAATTACCACTCCGACCCAATGGAGATCAGTGGACCATGTTGGTTACCAAATATCACCGACTGGGGGTGGCAGTAATAAGAAGTGCACTCAATGTACGCTAATCAATCCAATGTGGATCGCGACATATTGCCTATTATACCTTGCCGTGTCGGTGTGGAGGCGAGTCTTTCCCTTGGGTGAGATGTGATCGGGTGGAGGCACTTGAAAACCGCAGCCGGGACTCTTCGCGAAAAAGTTGTAGTCAGGCAGTTTGCTTGAGCCAATAACGGATTTCTGCCGGGCGATAACCTGTTATTCGATTCACCCACCACTCATCATGACATGGAGATGAAGAGAGAGGCAGAGGAAAAGGAGTTGCATCGAATGGCCAAGGTCCATGACGTTTTGGAGATGTGGCAGGGTAGCCAAAACCTACGAGCTACACAGAAGGAATATGGCTCTTAATGTAATGGCGGCACGAAGCAGGCCGGGTAACACCCATTCTATATAGTTGGCTCACCACGAGCCTTAGATCTCCAGTGATAATCATACTATACATCTACACCTACTATCACTCGCATCCACGTTTGGAATCGTATTCCTATATTTACCACACGTATGCCTACAAGGCCGCACGCTGGCGTACGTGCCCTGAGACTATTATCGCTGTTTCAGTAAATCGATACGTTTCGCTCATGGGATTTCGCGAGTTTACCCCTTTTCGGACGCGCGACATCACGAAGTCAACAATTGAGAATACTGCCCTCCAAGCTAGATATCGAAGCATCATCACTGCAAAGCATGGAGCATTGATCATTCCATCCTTCAATCGAGCCACCTGATGGCAGCAGAGGAGAGTTCAGAGACCAATTGGCGCAGGAGGTGGATCACCGGCAATAACGACAATTATCACGATTTAACAGACGCGACTATTCGATCTTGCCAACAAGAGAAATCGAATACAATCGGTCTAATTGAGTTCGAACACCATTGCTACATGTCAATTGAGCGCAATCACCAGCCGAAGCCACGTACACAGAACGGAGTGATTGTAGCCCTGAATCGGCAATACCGAGAACCAAAGGCACAGTCGAAAGGCGATTTACTGGTCAACACAGTTCCAGCACAGGATCAATCGCAGCTACGACTACATTCCTTCTATTTGAGCGAAGTGCACCTATCTCAGTTTGTGTGTACACCTACCGCTCTAGCAACCTCGACAAAACCCACTTGCGGAGGCTTTCTACGGCCACGTATACCTACGGATACACTACTCGAGCCAAGCATGCTAACGAAGACATAAAATACTATAAACAAAACCCACCTACGGAGGAGGATCAGCCTTCAAAATAAGCACTCTTACTGCCACGAACATCTGCACGAGCGAAGTGCACTTACGGAGAAACCTACCCCACAATTGAAACACATTTACGATGAGAAGCTTTCCCTCAATTGGAGCGAACTTACAGCGGCGATACATTGCACAGCGTGAAGTGCATTTACGGTCGAGACCTACACAATTCCGCAGACCGACTATGATGACTACAATGACTACGAAGACTACGAAGACCTCTCACAGCTCAATTATTATGGGCAATAAGTCCGCCTACCATATCAAAGATTTTCGACTGCAATGACATTAACGGCAAAGGAGGCTACACGTGACTTTGATTACCTACGCACCGCGAGCTCTGTACTTCCGGCAGCACCCATGGCTACGGGAGAGACGACATCAATGATCCAAGACTACCACCTCCAGAAGCACCACTTTCAGGAGACTAATTGGAGGATCCAATCAATCGATGAGATATGGATAATACGAGTTTTCATCCTTAAGGCCGGGACACATTCCACGGCACTCAGTCAATATATACCTCTACCAGCAAAATTACTATTATTATGCGGCATACATTTCGAGTCCTTATGGCGATATGGAGTGGACTCAGAATCCAAATGGATCTACTGGATGTGCCCATCTCGATGTATGATGTGGTACTGAACTGCCGCGGTTTAGGGCCCAAACCCGGTTATACTCGATCGGTCAATGTGCCGGTCTTACCTTCAAACAATATCCTTCTCTCGCAGCCTCCTTCATGGACTGCCCAAGAGTAAGTTGATATGTGGATGCTATCAAGCAGTGGAAACATGTCTGTGGTGAGAGAAATGCTACCGAGACAATCGCGGTGAGGACAGTTCTTCTCCACAAGCATCTAGCTTCTGAACTGTTGTAGGACATACCTCTCCCGGGGATACCAACTTGGGGACCGCATGATGACTGCTAGCTAGAAAGCGGTTATCATGGCATTCACCCAACGGTCTGGGGTTTGCACCAGTTTGCTGGGAGCTGCGGTATAGGGACCTATGGATGCGGCATCGTGCGCCAGCAGAAGTGGTAACCCTCGCAGGCTGGATGGGCGAGCAAGGAGCAGCCGCGGTAGTTGCGGCAGAAGAGCCTCTCCAACGAGACTTTTGAATGACTACTACCGGCTCGCCGAGTCACCGAAGGGATGATTGAAGGCCACGGTCATTTTCAATTGGACGGACCGGCGGTACAGCATCTCCTGGATGTTCGCTTTCACTGCTTCCATTCTTTTCTTGGATTCTTTTGGCTAACATAGATGGAGCAGTTCGTACGACTTTCGTGCGGGTCTGCAGTTCGGAGATAATCCCCACAGACGAATGACAATTCACAGCGGTGAGGAGCAGTTTACGCCCGGGAACAGACGAACTACAATTGGAAAATTGGAAGCCGAGCGCATGTATTCCATACAGGCCAAGCTACGATAAACTCACAGAGTGAACGTTTGAATGACTGGAGGCCGAGCACCTAACGGGATAACCACTGACAGACGAGCAACCACGTTGGAAAGCTACTGTATCAAGGAAAAGAGCTATCGTTGATACTATGAGAATTGGACTAACGAGCGCCGATATGCACATCCCGGAGATGCTCGGAGATGGATGACAATCAATCTATTGACTCTGGCGATATACAAAAAGTTATGTGGAATTCTCTCCTGTCTAAGATACTTACTTTCGATGCCAATGTACGAGACTAGCAATTGAATGCTGAGAAGCAGATATACGAACCGGCGGCCTTGCCGTACCGAGTACAATCCGGACTACTATCTAAGAGACCACATCAAGCAGCCGTATGGCAGAGAGTACAATGCCGATTACAATACCGAATACGATGCCGAATTGGTTACGAAGTTATATTACCGAGGAAACTATCCCGACTGAAATCCCGACTCAAACCCGGCGATCACAAGCTACTCAACTACGATGACAATCGACGACTACAAATCAACTTCGGAATCAACACCGATTCAAGCTCTTCCAGTTGATATTCCCTACGAAGCCGTATGAGATTAATCGCCGCCGGAGCAATGACCTTCAAAAGAGGGGGATGACCGTACCGGAATCGCAACCCCCACTGCAAAAAACTACCGTACCGGCTGTGCAGAACGATGCACCGTGAGATACATTCACCAATTGAGAAGGCTAGCAGCGGCAAGTGCACCTGGAGACGAATCGACTAGTGGACTCAGAGAACGATGATAAGTACACGGAGTCAAGTGACGTGATGGCAAGCACACCGATAGATGAATCAACAAGCACACTCGGAGGAGAGCCTGCGAGCACACCCCGCAATCTGAGACAATATGTTCACCTAGCATACGACGGACGTCCAGTAGACCTGCAAATGCACCAGAGATAAGACAAGTCAAATGAGCCTGATGCATACCGAACGAGTGCAAATACGGATACCGAGACAGTTCCAAACGAGATACCGAATAATTGCGAAATGACTACCGAACAGGGCCACCGAACGAGATCGTATATGACCACCGAGCGTACCGAACACCCTACCAAATCGTCTACCGAATGGCACCACGAGAGACAGTCGAGATAACTACCAAGAGATGATCACCGAGATCTCACAGCGACGGAAATCACTGCCAAAGGACTTCACATCGAGATCGAACGAGAGGATTTCCGGGAGCTCTACCCTACCAAGCAACTGACCGAGATGCTTACCGAACGGCATACCGAACTGAATGCCCAAACCACCTTACGTGAGGCCTACCGAGATGACTACAGAGATATCAACCAAGAACGCACTGAAGCTGTCATCCAAATGACTTCCACCGAGAAACAGTCCATCGAGACCCTGCCGAACGCCGAATCAAGATATGCCGAGATCTGCATATGCAATGTACAAAGCGGTTTTCCGAGAGCAGAAGCGCACTCCTATCACGGTGAGTATGACCACCTACTGCGAAGCCTACATGTTAGATATGGATCAATGATATACCGCCCACGCCCAATGCAATTGGCACACTCTACCCGCTTCGGATGGTCACCAGCGAGCCACAAATGACAACCAACGGCTATGACGATGCCAGAAGCGGAAGCTCACATCAATGTCCACAGTCAAGACGAGAGCCATGTGATGATCGACTATTTCACCGATATTACCCTGGCCAATTCCGACGATGGTCTCTGCTGAGACTCAACTTTATAAAATGAAAGCTGAACCGAATTACGTGTCAAATCACAGAGACTACGATTACAATCCTGAATCACAATTACACTGCAACCTAGCTACGATGGCAATAAACAATCGATGTGATGATGAAGTCGTCAACGGAGCAACAATTTTTCGAAGAGGGAGATCGCCGTGTCTACACGATGAAATCCTACCGACAAGTCGAAGCCCACCGAGAGCCAGTCTACCGAGAGACACCAGAAGTCGACCAAGATGTCTACCGAGAAGTCGACCAAGATTCTACTGAAGCCGCCTATCAAGAGGAACCACAAAGTCGACCGGATGGTCACCGAAGCAGACTTCGTACGATGATTACCGAGCCTAGCCGAATCGCCGAGTCAATGCCACTTACCGATGGCAACTGACAGAAATATTCCACGATGCACTACACGAAGGCCCGGGAGAGCGCAAGTGCGATTAAACTTGTTAAGTATAACCATCCTTAGAGAAGCTCACTTGTTAGATGTCGACGAATGAGACGCGCCTACAGCCAATTGATGTATACGATTGATGATCACCGATGACTATGAACGATGCTGGCAGCGGAAGCTCCCATCGATGCCAAGTCATGAGCGGAAGCTCTACAGCCTGATGATTCCGACCAAGAATCACGCCGAGATACAAACCATGCCGAGATATGATCCACGAGTGTGGTACTGGATGGCACGTTGGATGCCGGATGAGTTTGGGAGTGGAGATAAGGAAGAATTGAGGTCCGGGACATGGGAGCGGAGGAAATGGGTCGATAGAATTTCAGAACTCGGGACTGAGGAAAGTAATCAATTGGGCATTCCTTTTTTCTGTCTTTTCTCTTCTCTTCTCTTCTCCATACTTTTTTACATCTTTGGATCTCGGCCCAGTACAAATGGCGTCGGCACGGGTTTTTACCACCTCCGGATCACAGCGAAGTGGAGGTGGAGTTTCCCCGTGCGCGGGATCCGCCGAAAAGTTACCCTGAGCAATACTAATCGGTTGTGGGACTTATGGGTTCGTATGGTTACGTACGCGGCATGATTGTTCAATGCTTTTCTTTCCTTTTCTCTTCTACGGTTTATGCAACCCAGGAGGCCTGCCCCTAAAGAGAGGTATAATGTAACGGCAGCACGTGACCCAGGGCGGGTAACAGCCATTCCATATAGTTGGCTTGCCATGAGCCTTAGATCTCTAGCGATAATGTTCCTATACACCAACACCTACTATCACTTGCATCCACATTTGCGACGGTATTCCTATATTAACCACACGTATGCCTACGAGGGCGCACACTGGTGTACGTGCCCTGACACTCAAAATAAACAAATGACAGCCGTAGGATACATTTCAGATACTGAGGAGATTGTCAAGGCATCCTGGTCAAACTTTCAACATGATGATGCGGCAGCATTTACATTGTCGTATCAATCACCTGTGCCACCAGCTTTCTCTGCAAAGGACATCCCTGGAGGACGAACGCAGATATTGAATGTCCGCCGAACCAAACAAATCGTCCGCCATCCTGCCGAAAGTGATCAGGATAGCTCACCTGAGAGCATTTCAGCCACCGAAAATTGTTTCAAATGAAATGGGGACTTGGATAAACCAATTGACAGCGAAGATGACTGGGAGGCACACGATGAATCAGATATGGAACTAGACAATGGAAGTGAGGATTCAGGAACCTCGGAACAGTGGAATGTGAGTGCAGCACTGAATGTTCTTGGATTGATTTGCCCTATACAACGATCACAGAAGAAGGTTGAAAGGGCATTGACGACAGTCAATATAATGGAAACACGGAGGAATCAGGGGATCCTGAGAATGTCGGACAGAGTACCTCAATGTATTATCACCAAGTTCATTATGTAATTTGACCAAGCATTTTGTTTAGAGATGTATTATGGATGAATAATGAGCAGTCGTGAGAGGATATTGGTCAATGAACAAAGCCATAGCGGGCAGTATGCATTGTATGGCAAGATATATAATTATTAACCGGATGAGAGCGACTAGTGCTGGAATATAACTCAGCTAGGCTATGCCATAGAGCGAAGTCCTGATCACGCTGAAAGGCATCCACGAAGTTCAAATATCTATGATGGCAATTAGTGATCGCAGCAGATCTTGAGTACACGGTACATAGAAATGAGCGTCAACGTGGAGTCAATAATTCTCATTCTTGTAAGTACGGTAATTGTAAGGTGATGCAGTCGCCGCTATTCATAACCAACATACTGGCAGACTGTCTTCGCAAAGGAGTAAATGACACAATTACTGCCCCATTCTGAAAATGAGCGTCAACGGAGCGTCAACGATTTTTGGCAGTACATCTCGGGGAACCAAAGCAGTGATTGGTTGCAGCCATTGATAAACGAGGTATTGGCTTCCTTCCAAGTCAAAAATTATAGTATCATGCTCCCTTCCACATTATGAAAATGAGCGTCAACAGAGCGTCAATGATTTTTAGTCCTCAAGTAAGTATGGTAATTGAAAAGTGACCTGGTTGCTGCTATCTATAACTAACTTAATGGCAGCATTCCTTGGCAAAACAGTATAGAACAGGTTCCCTGCCCCATTCTGAACATGTGCATCAACCGATTGTAAATGTTTTTTGGGTGTGTATGTTGTGTAACCTATGTGGCGATTAGTTCCAGTCATTCATAAAGGAGGTATTAGCTGCCTTTCTAGTTAAAATTAATACCGACACGCTTCCTGTCCCATCCTGAAAATGAGCAGCAATGTAGTGTTAATGATTTCTGGTGTTGGATCTTGGGTAATCTTGGTGTGGGCATGTGGTAATAAATCATAGACGATGTCGTGGCAGCCTTTTCATTTGAAACAGTGCAAGACACATATGGTACCTCATCATGCAACTGAGTGTCAACGGAGTGTCAATAATATTTGGTTATGCATATGGTGGAATCAAGGCTTTGTGCGGATAACAGAGCTCATAACTGATCTATTGACTGCCTCTATTGCCAAAAATGCAACATATCAAAGGAAAAACACATATTCCAAAATGATCAATGTCGCAAATTGCTAAACATGCATTAGGAGATTATTCGCTGTCGAATACATAGTTGTGATAATATACAGGTATCTAACCGCAAAAACAGGAACATTATATAAATCTACAGACAGACCCGCTGGGCGACCCGCTTCAAACCCGGCCAACTAAGATTGGTTGGGAGATTTGCATCGAATCGGACCCGAATTGATGGTTTGGGTGTAGTGACATCCTGGGCCGCCAATTTGGGAAAGGCTCGGTTCTGACCCTGACCGGGACCCGAAGTGACAGTCCGGAACCGTTGGTAACAATAGTGCAGTCTCACACCATATGACCTCCCAGCGGGGTTACTTTATCACCTACTATCCTGACTCGACAACAGTCATGCTGGACAACAACACCATTGTGAAGGCTGGCGGTAGGGGAGATGTGGTGCTGCTGCTACCCTCTGGAGAAATTACACTCAAAGATGTGCATCATATTCCATCACTTGAATTCAGCTCGCTCCTCTCTCTTCACCTGATTCAGCAGTCAGGATATCAGATTGTATTCAACCAGCCAGGGTCAGAACCACCTAATGGAGATTTTGATGGAGCTGATCATGTCATGCGCCTTTTGAATGGTCCTGATATCATAGCAACTGCGACACTGATTGGCCACTCATATGTGCTCCACACCAACAGGAATCGGGTTGTCCATGCTCCTCTTGCCAGAGCCTTGCCGCCCATCAGATTATCTCCCAACCAGCATCCCTCCAGGAAATCTGCTGGTTTGCTGCTCCAGTGGCATCTATGCTTTGGGCATATTGGATTTGAAGGAATCGAACAGCTTGTTGAGACGAGAAGATGATGAAGAAGAAGAGAAAGAAGATGAATTGTCTGTCGAACCAAACAGAAGGAAAACTGTGGACTTATATATGAGAGACAGAGATCGGAAACCCAACGCGGACAGCCAAACCCGGAGCCTAATGCCGAATGAGAGTGCCGAGCCCTGCTCTTTGCCATGGGGGCATGTGATGACGACTGGGGTAGGTGAGGACGATCAGGGTGGGCAAGGCTGATTGGAGCACGAGAGGCGGGTGGTGGCAGGATAGACTGATGGGGGTCGCAAGCCACCAGCCACATGTCTGATCCCGACAGCACTAAACTGTAGGGAAGCCACCCGGGCGAATCCCTAATCAACACTCCCCCTTTGGCGCATGGCTTTGCAGACGAAACAAAACCAAAGACCCAAATGAACCTCTGAGATCCTCCTCTGAGTTCCAAATCCCATTAAATCCAAATCCAAAGAAAATCCAAGCATACAGTGTAAGACCAAATGAAATCCAAATACACAATCTAAAACATACCAAATCCAAATGTCTAAGTACTGCCTGCGACCCTATCGAAGTCCAATATCGTCGACAAATTTGCGGAGTTTATCTCACCTGAGGCACCTAGTGAAAGCGTCTGCCAGCATCTCCGTACCAGCGACGTGCTTGATCTCAACCTTGCCTTTGGTAATGGCTTCATGAATCAAGTGGTACAGGAGTCGTGAGTGCCGGCTATCAGATTGGAAGTTACCTTAGTTGAGCGTTGTAACGCAGTTTAGGCTGTCATTGAGAATACGCCTGGTGATGCCTCTGCCAATTCCGATCTCTGAGATAAGGTCTCGCAGCCAGTCGATCTGCACTTTGCCGTACACTGTGGCAATCATATCTACTTCCATTGTAGATTCGGCTACTATGCTCTGCTTCTGTAAGTTCCAAGTGATGAGGGTTCCAATGGCGTAGACGACCATTCCCGAGGTAGATTTGGTCGTGACTGCTTCTCCCCCCACGTCTCCATCGGCGTAGCACAAGATTGACTAAGAGTCCTGCCCAAGGCTTGGGTCATTGATCATTCGGATGTAGTCAGCTGTGCCGCAGATATATCGAAGTCTGTGCTTCACGGCTTCCCAATGGAGAGTCGAATGCTGGACGGCATATTTGCCTATCACTGAGGTTGCATAAGTGATAACCGGGCATATACCAAGAGCCGCATAAAGAATCGAACCAATGGCTTGCTGTTATATTTTCGAGTTGGAAGGCTGCGCTTTGGCCTGAATTGCATTGGCTTCGTAGCCCATCTCCATCGGAGTTGAGCACTTCCGGTAGTCAGTCAACTCATATTGGTCAAGAACTCGGTCGATATAGCCAGTCTCATTGATGGCAATTGATCGTTCGCTGTGATGTCGAGTGACCGTCCTCCCAATATATTGGAAGGTGTCAGGTTCAGGGGCATGGCCAGCGGCCATGACTCGATGGTTCAGTCGAGATTCAATGTAGGCAATGAGAACTGATTTCGCAATAATCATTCTATCATCGACGTAGATAGGGATTCAGATGCCATTTGCGTCGAGATTACCACCCAAGAAGAGACCGGGAGCTGTAATTGAGGCTTGGAGACCGAGATTGTCAACTATGCAATCAAAGACTTCTTCATAGTACTCCCAATTCACTTGCTTGATGCCATAGAGAGTTTTATTCAATGTGACAAGGGGTCTGTCCCGGTCAGATGTAACAGGCCATTCACCATCAGGGAGGCGCATATAGGGAGTCTCATGCAACGGGCAGCCGAGGTAGGCAGTTGGGCTGTCGAGGACGGCGATCACAATGTCGTGCTTTGCTGCAAGGCTGAGGGCATGCCGGATCGAGGCCGAATCAATGACTGGAGAGGTGAGGTCATTGTCGTCTCCAGGCTTCAGGAGATTGTCGCGGCCGACAAGTCAAACCTTCCATTTGTCCATTGTCCCATTGGCCATTAGCTTTCTTCCCATTACCCAACGGCATCCAATCATACTAGCACCTTCTGGGACTTTCTCAACCAAGGTGAAAACCTTATGACTTTCCATTGAGGCCACTTCCTTGCTGATCGCTTCTTTCCACTGTTCAGCATCTTTTGCATCCAATGCTGCATGGTTAGTCTCTGGGCCTTGCTCAATCATCATGGCTATGCTGACATTGGCTGCAGTCCTTCCGCTCCTTCTACGCTTTGGAGATGGTGTCTCAGGAGGTGGTGTCTCTGGAGGTGGTGGGCGATCATCGTCCAAGTCTTCAATTGGATTGATTGCATGAGGCAATGGGGTTGCTTTCGGAGGTTGTAACATGGCATTTGGAGACTGTATCATGGGTTTCGAAGACAGTTTGATGGCCTTTGGCAGCTGTACCGCAGGTTTTGGTGGGTTGGTAGGCTCTTCGTCAATTTCTGAATCCTTATCCGGTTCCATCAGCAACAACTCTAATTTCCGTCAGAAACACCCGGGTGTTCCGCATGGCTCTCATGGCTCTGACGGAACCATGTACCCTCTGACGGAGAATTACATGCTGCCTGTCGCCCAGGGGACAGGTCGCGTTGCATATGTACTCCTTTCCTTTGTGGTGACGTTGACGCACCATCAGAAGAACACGTGTGTTACACTCTTTGCAGGGGCTGCAGTTATGCTGAGGCTGTTCACACAACGCCTGGCGATGTTGAATCATAGCTACTACTTATCGTTCATTGATTTTCAAAACTTATGCATTCAGTTTGTATTCTCATCTATGTATCTAAGTATCTATATCGCTAATATGTACTCCCCGTCGATCAGTCCACCTCCATTACCCCTGTGTCTCAGTACACTCGGTGTCGGTCATTAACGATGTACTAGGAGGGCGTGATCGAGCAAGTTGAGAGATGCACTTCGAGGCCGTAATCGAGCGAGTTTGGAGATGCACTTGGAGGCCATGATCATGCCAAATTGGAGGCCGTAATCGAGCGAGTTTGGATATACACTTGGAGGCCGTGATCCAGCGAGATTGGACGAGTACTTGGAGGCAGTCGATGGACAGCACGCCGGGTGCTGAGACTGTATTTCATCACTTGGTTAACTTGCAACCGTGGAAATGTGACAAGGTGACTTTCCCTTTGACCTCCGATGGAGAGCTGGATGATGGCGGTCAATCCTGTATAGGGGCACGCCGGAAGCTGAAGCTACATTCAGGGGTCAACTCGTAATCATGAGAATGAAGGGAAGACAACCAATCTGTGAGTGCTGCACTCAGTGTATGCTGTACTGGGTGTATGCTGTACTCGGTGTCAACTCATGATCATGCCATGGAGAGAGGGAGAAGGATGACTTAACTTCGTGTTCTGCTATGATGGTTGAGATGTGGATGAGGAAGAGAGAGATGGGGGATGAAGATGAGAACGATGTGGAGGATATGAGTGGATATGAGACATCAGGGGAACAATTTGGCTGATTGGGTGGGAAGACCTCGTATCATAATATTACAGGCCGGATCGGGACTGGTACCATCCGTATCAGGGATGGTAAATTGACTCGCACACGAAATTCTCTCAATTCCCCGTTTCTCATGATGATTTGTCCCATCTCCTCTACCATCACCTAAGAACACGAAGTTAAGTCATCCGTCTCTATATCTCCATGCCATGATCAAGAGTCAACCTGGCTCGAGTAGCGTAGAATAAGGGTGAGAAGATATGATACTACCCAGCCCCGAGGATCCACGCAATTGCGTAGATCTATGAAATTGTAGAAAGAGCGAGTGAGATCAAAAGATGGGAAAGAGTGAGTGTGTATTTCGTATAGACCAACAGAGCAAGAAGAAACAGCAAAACGGCCATGGGAGGGCGATATGCTATGCAACGCGTCGTATTGACACCGGGCGAGGAGTACTTGGCCACCGAGGTGTCTCTTGCGGCTCTGACGGAGTGCGTCCACTTTGACGGAGCCAATCTCGCCGGACGGAAATGTTTTCGCTGATGTCGGCTGGTTCAAGGGTTATCCTTGCAGGCTTAGTCTTTGGTTGCTGGTGACCTAGGGTAGACTAATCAAATTTGACATCTCGAGCGATGAAAACTCGGACTGAACCGACATCCATGACTCGGTACTGTGTCGATTTCTCTGCCGAGTAGCCGAGGAGCACACACTTGTAGCCGTGGCTATCAAGCTTCTTCCTGAGGTTGCCATGGATCCACATGAATGGGAGGCTGCCGAAAGTTGGAAGATGGCAGATGACAGGCTTCTTCTGTGTGCATCCTTCGAAAGGCGTCGAATTGTGGACAGCTCGCGATGGTAGTCAATTATTGATGTAGACTGCTCTGGATACAGCTTCTGCCCAGACTTGGTTCTGCATCCCAGTGTGCTTCAGCAGAAACCATGCCGGGTCCAGCACTGCGCGATTGCATCTCTCTGAAATGCCATTCTGCTGCTGTGAATATGGGGATGATACTTCCCTAATGATGCCTTCCTGTGCTAAGTGCCCAAGGAACATCTCACGACTAGCATACTTGCCTCCACCATCAACTCTAATTCGGCACACCTTCGACTTTGGGTGCCGCTTCGCCACTTTCGCCACAAACTCTCTGAACATCGCTGGAGCTACAGATCTGGCTTGCATAAAGTAGGCCTTGGTGTACCTCGAGTGGTCATGGGTAAAAATAATAATATATTGGTAGCCGCGCATTGTCTGAGTCTGCATTGGCCGGATCACATTGGAGTGAATCAACTCAAGAAGTCGAGTCTTTGCCTTATCCTCTGAGGGCTGAAAAGGTTTCCCGGAAATCTTGCCCCTGATTCATGCCTCACAAGTTCATGTCCATGGGCTCCTGGCATGTAATTGGATACCTTTGACTGTCTTTGGGAGCCGCGTGATAGGTGGAAGAGACAGATGGCCGAGACGAGCATGCCAAACAAGGATATCTTCATCATCAACCGCGTGCCAAATAGTGGAATAAGCCTTAGAGATTTCAGGAGCAGAGCTCCGAGTAGTGCTCTGTGCAACCTCTATCACCACACAGGCTTCCGATACTGCGGCTGCAGATGCTTGCGCATGAACAGACTGTTCATGAGGGGTGCTTCATATATGGGGAATGATCCAATGCTCGCCGTGGCTCCATCGAGGTTGAAATTCAAGTAAACTCCTTTCAGCATTAACAGGAAGATACTCAGGAGGTTAGTCATGCCGCAGGATGGCACATAAAGCACATGTTGCAGGATGATTATCGCGGGCTGCACATTTGGCCTCTCGACATGAAATGTGATCGTTCCAGAGCCTTCAGCATCGACAACGCTATTGTTTGCTGTCTAGATCTGATGCTGCCCATTTGGCATGGGGTGAAAGGTCTCAAAGAGGTGACGATTGCCGGTGACATGATTTGTTGCAGCGGTGTGATGAATCCATCAATTGGCAGATCGACTTGCTGAAGCCACATTGACCATGATCACAGAGTCTGGCGTGGAGTCCGAAAGTATGACGGAGAAGAGGAATGACTCAGATTCGGTAACAGAAGTTGATTTGGCCAGGTTAGCATGACTTTTTGAGTGCTCATACGAGGCACACTTATGCTTACTCCTGCACTTCGCCTGGATATGGCCCTATACTCCACATCCATTGCATATGATCTAGCTCCACCAATCGTTGCCCTTCCTGTGGTTTCTCTTCGCACCGTTCAAATATTGTGCCCGACGTTGCTTCATTACAAATAGTGCTGCATCTGGTGCAAGACCGTGTGCCCTGCGGATGCTGGTTTCGAAGGACAGAAGGTGGGTGACAATACTCGCCACTGTGTCCGTCTTCTCAGTAAGCTCGAGTGTGTATGCAAAGGTTCACCATTCTTCTGTATTCGGGAGGTTGGACATGATGTAGAATTTCCTCCAAAGTCCTCGATCGTGATGTCGCATATGGCAAGGTTATTGACTATATTGTCCTGGGCTGATATCCATTCGGTAACAGAGGGATATGACTCGAGTTGACATGAGGTGAGCTTCGCCATCTCGTATCGACCGTCGAGCTTGATGATTTTCTCAAGGTCGAATTTGATCATCTCCTAGAGTTGTTTCGGCTCAGTGAGTTCTCAGTACCATTTGTGGATCGTTGATTCCACCAGGGCGGTGAGTTGCCCACATGCTTTATCGTTGATCATCTGCCAACGTTCCCAGTCACGGAGAAAGTGGTAGAATTGATTGAGGTAGGATGTGTCAGTCGATTGCATAACGAAGTCATAATATATATCCCGAGGGTCACGAGCTGTGGGAGTAGTCGAGGTGTCGCTGGTTAATACAATCGGAGGCCTGGGAACACGTATTTCTCCAGATATGTATTTCCACCGGCCTTGCGCACTAAGCAGGGCTTTCGCTTCTATGGCCCATTGGCGATAGTTGCACTTATTGGGTTTTGTAGCCGTGGTAGACATGGCGCAGGTTGAAACAGTATTGCAACACAATGAAGTGGGCAAAGGTTAAGAAACAATAGAGAGGCGGAGTTTGAGAAAACGAGAAAGGCACTACTAGTAGGCGTCGATTCAGCCCACTGCAACCCAATGGCAGAGGAGAAACGATTAACAAAGACTGAGAGATGTTGGCTCAATCCACTGGAACCTGGGCACAAGAGAGAGAGTAACAAATACTGATTGTAGGAGTCGATTCCAGCTCACAGCACCGGGCTCATAACCTGTTGACACAAGACGATGATGGAGAAGAAGATGAAGAAGATGAATCGTCTGTCGCACCATAGTGAAGGAAAATTATGGACATATATATGAAAGACAGAGAAGGAAAACCCAATACCGACTGTGAAAGCTGGAGCCCAATGCTGAGTACCAATGCCGAGCCCTCCTTCTCTCAATGGTGGCAGGCGAGGCCAATGGGGGCAGGCGAGGCCAATGGGGGCAGGTGATGCTTGTGGGGGCAGATGTGGCCAATAGGGGCCGAAAGCCACCGGCCACATGCCCGTGCTCGCCAGCACCGAACACTAGGGATGCCACCGGGCCAAATCCCCAGTCAACACAGGGGGCCAAGGACCCAGCCTCTGGGATTGAATTGACCTCCACAGCCATCGAGGCATGTGCTGCATGTCTCCCGGGGAGGAAGACCCGACATCCATCATCCTTGCCTGCTCAACGGGCCTTGAATACTCTCGATAGGGCCCACTCTGATCACTGTGGACCAATGACTCCTCAATCTTTGGCAGGAGCAAAGTATGATATCAGTTTCAGGGATGATGCGACTTCTTGGATGGAATTGGAACCTATCGAGAATAAAAGTGTAGGTTTTTGCAGCATCATGATGTACACTCCACAGTGTGAGGCCATGCATGCAGTGAAGATCAAGGCATTTCGATCAGATAATGGTGGGGAGTTCACCTCTCATGTTTTCGAGGAATTACTGGCCTCCTCTGGATGAAAGCATGAGGTCGCTGCTGCCTATTCTCAGGAGCAGAATGGAGTTGCGGAGAGGGTCAATAGGACAATTGTTGGGCGAGCAAAGGCATTGCTGTATGGGGCTCAATGTCGTCTCTTTCATCAGCAAAATGTATTTTAGTCACTGGGAGCCTCCAGGAGTGTCTGAGAGGAGGCGGAGTGTAAACTTAGAAGCGTCAATTTCAGGAGAGAACCAGACCCTAGGAGGGCATTCCGCCCGGCCATCGGAGTAACTGGGATCTCTGATCACTGGTACGGGAGCACCATGGGAGCAGTTGTGAGAAGTTTGGGAGCACCTGGGACTGTCGCCCAACCAATGCGGGAATCCCAAACTAACTGTGAGAGATGCCGGGTTCTTAGGGATATTCACTCGAAGGACTGCAGGCGATATCTGAGGGTACACGAGCAATAAGAATACCCTCCACGTATGATGCATAGATTATTGTTCATTATCAACTTCTAAATCATACTACAGTACCCAGCATCTCATTTAACATTCTATTGT
>Ga0307515_10005856_pt1 | contig 24799 bp, 24 predicted proteins | sample 17_EM_MG_FD_194513 | JGI IMG/M metagenome (GOLD analysis project Ga0307515, IMG submission 194513) | Populus trichocarpa ectomycorrhiza microbial communities from riparian zone in the Pacific Northwest, United States - 17_EM | ecosystem: Host-associated > Plants > Roots > Unclassified | place... | reverse complement strand
AAGGTGCAGGGGGCCCAGGGTTGCGTTGGCTTGGCCAGGTACAGGTCGCAGGTGATGCACAGCTGGCCGGGCCGGTATTTCGGGTACTTCTTGGCGTCGACGCGCGCCGCGTCTTCGACGTAGCCCACTGCCACGGCGCGCGGGTCGGCTTCATCGAGACGTGGGTACTGCTGGGCAGAGGCCGGCTGCGGGAGCAGCCATGTGGCCCCGCCGGCCGGCACCAGTTGCAGGAACAGACGTCGCGTGTTCATACCTTCCCCATCAATGAGAGATCAACCCGTTCCGCTCGACACGCGCGCCGGCGGTTCAGGCCGAGAAGCACAGCGCCACGACCTGTTGCCAGAGGCCATGCCCCAGGGCCCAGCCCGATGCTGCCGCGAGGCAAGCGCCGGAGAAGCGGACCACCCAGGCGCCGCTCACCAGACCCAGCACGCCTCGGCCTGACCCGTGCAAGACGATGCGGCTGGCTGCCCACAGACCCGACGATGAGGCCAGCGCGAAGCCGCCCATCACCAGCGCGCCACCGGTGGCCGAGCTGGCCAGCGTCGCAACGATCAGTGCCGACTGCAGCAGCCCGCACGGCCAGGCGACCCACGCAGCGCCCATCGCGCCTGCGCGAGCCGGGCCGGCCACGCGCTGCCAGCCTTCACGAATGAGTTTTTGCGGCAACGCACGCGGCTGTGCCGACATCCAGACCGGTTGGCGACCGGTCACCAGCAGCCACAGGCCGAGCGCCAGCGCGGCCACGTGCACGAGCGTCCACAGTGGCCGAAAGGCCGGCGAGAAGTCGCTCAGCACGCGAAGCATCACGACGCTGGAGGCAGCCACTGCACCCGCGGCTGCGTAGCTCGCCACGCGGCCGAGGTGAAAGGCCAGGCTGGCCGCGCCCGCGTTCCCGGCCCGGCTGCAGTTGCCGAGCACGGCCGAGCTGGACGCACCGCACATCGCCATGCAGTGGGGTATGCCTGCGGCGCCCATCAGCACGCCGCTGAGGACGAGCGCTGCATCCATCTCGGGTCGCCCTTAGACGATGCGCGAGAAACGCTCGCTGTCGCGTGCGGCGTGCAGGTGGCGATCGAACACCATGGCCACGGCGCGCACGAAGAACCAGCCAGTGCGCGTCACCGTCACGACGCCGTCGCTGAGTTCGACCAGCCCTTTTTCAGCCAGCGCCTGCAGTCGCACCAACTCGTCGAAGAAGTACAGCCGTCCGTCGATGCGGTGCTGCCGCTCGACGGCGTCGAGGTCGACAGTGCCCCGGCACATCAGCGACATGATGATCTGGCGCCGCAGCCGGTCGTCGGCATCGGGGTTCAGGCCACGCACCGCCGGCAAGCGGCCTGCCGCCAGTGCCTCGTAGTACTCGGGCAAGGTCTTCGCGTTCTGGCTGTAGCAGCCACCCATCTCGCCGATGGCCGAGACGCCCAGGCCGATTAGGTCGCAATCGGGTTGGGTGCTGTAGCCCTGGAAGTTGCGATGCAGACGCCCTTGCCGCTTGGCCACGGCCAGGGCGTCGGTCGGCAGTGCGAAATGGTCCATGCCAATGTAGTCGTAGCCATGCTCGAGGAAGCCGCTGATCGCCATGCCGAGCATCTCGACACGGTCGCCCGCCGGTGGCAGCTCGGTCGTGTGGATGCGGCGCTGCGGCTTGAAGCGATGCGGCAGGTGCGCATAGGCATACAGCGCGATGCGGTCGGGCCGCAGTGCGCTGACCTGCGCAATGGTGCGCGAGAAGGACTCCGGCGTCTGCAGGGGCAGGCCGTAGATCAGGTCCATGTTGATGGATTCGAAACCGATCTCGCGCGCTGCGATGACGAGCTCGCGCACGGCGTCGTGCGGCTGCAGGCGGTGCACGGCACGCTGCACGCGCTCGTCGAAGTCCTGGACACCAAAGCTGAGGCGGTTGAAGCCCAGGCCGGCCAGGTGCTGCAGGCGTTGCCGCGTGACGGTGCGAGGGTCGACCTCGATCGACATCTCGGCACCGGGGGCAATGTCGAATGCGCGGCGCAAAGAGCCCATCAGGCGGCGAAGTTCTTGGTCGCTCAGGAAGGTGGGCGTGCCGCCGCCGAAGTGCAGCTGCGAGATGCTGCGCCGCGCACCAAGCGCCTGCGCATACAGCGCCATCTCTTGCTCCAGCGCGACGAGGTAGGCCTCCGCACGCCCATGGTCGCGCGTGACCACCTTGTTGCAGGCGCAGTAGTAGCAGACCGATTCGCAGAAAGGAATGTGAACGTACAGCGACAGCGGTGGGCTTGTGGCTGCCGTCGCGCGGCGCCGCAGTGCGGCCCCGAGATCGGCCGCTCCGAAGCCGTCGACAAAACGGTCGGCAGTGGGGTACGAGGTGTAGCGTGGACCGGGCACGTCCAGTCGCTGCAGCATCTCGGTGGTGATGCCGGCCGAGACGGAGGTGGGCGATGCGGTTTCTTCAGCGGAACGGGTGGTGGAGCTCATGCCCGCCACTGTGCCCAAGGCAGGCCGCGACCCGCTTGACGTGGATCAATCGCGGAGGCTGCAGTTCACGAGGCAGCCGTCACAGCGGCTCGCTGCAGTCCGGCTCATCAGCCTTGCCGACCAGCAGCAGGGTCAGTGCGCCGGAGGTGGCGATCACGCCCCAGCACAGCATGAAGGTCACGGTGTAGACAGCTTGCCGCGACCAGTCGAGCGGCGTGGCGCCGAACCACTGCAGGTCGCTCGGGTCGACGACGACGAACAGCAGCGCCTCCATCACGCCGGCCATCAGGAAGGCCGGCCAGAGGATCTGCAATGCGCGCCGCTTCATCACCGTGGTCATGGTGCTGTCACGGACGCGGCGTGGCCGCGTGGTTGCGCGCCTTGAGAGCTGGCGTGTGCGAGTCGTCGGATTGCGTCTGCGCCGGCGGCTCGTTGATGACCTGGTCGCCATGGACGAGGGCCAGGCGCAAGGTGGCGAAGCTCGCCACCACCACCACGGCCGGGCCGGCGATCACCAGCCACACCATGCCGAAGCGCCACCAGGGCTGCGCCTTCGTGTCGGGTTTCGTCGCTGATGTCATGAGGTGCCTCTCTCGGTAATTGGGTTCATCGCGGAACCACGAAAGTTGATTTCTCGTGCACGGCTGCAGACGACTCGTCGCCTTGCACCACGCGCTCGACATGGAACTGGACCGGGTGCACGCCCGACCCCACGGCACGCGCGCTTTCGGGCGGAATGCGCACGCTCACGGCCAGCCAACGCGCCTGCGCCGGGCCGACCTCGAAGTCGGCGTGGGAGGTGACCACCGCGTCGGGCAAGCCGGCGAGCGTCACGCGGTAGTGCTGTGCCGATTCGGTGGCGTTCATCACCTGCAGGCGGTACACGTTCTCGACTTGCCCTTCGCCAACCATGCGCGCCAGCACGCCACGGTCGCGCACCACGTCCACGCGGAAGGGGCTGCGCAGCGCGAGGCTGGCCACGAAACCGGTGGCGATGAGTGCGAGCACGCTGCCGTAGACCAGCACCCGGGGCCGGAACACGCGCTTGAGCGTCTGTGCACGGCTCCAGTGCTTGGTCAACCCGTTCTGCGTGGCAAAGCGGATGAGGCCACGCGGGTAGGCCATCTTGTCCATCACGCCATCGCACACGTCGACGCATGCGGCGCAGCTGATGCACTGGTACTGCAGGCCCTGGCGGATGTCGATGCCGGTCGGGCAGACCTGCACGCACAGCCCGCAGTCGATGCAGTCGCCCAGGCCTTCTTTGCGCGGGTCGACCTTGCGCCCGCGCGAGCCCCGTGGATCGCCACGCTCGGTGTCGTAGCTGACGATCATGGTGTCGCGGTCGAACATCGCACTCTGGAAGCGCGCGTACGGGCACATGTAGGTGCAGACCTGCTCGCGCAGGTAGCCGGCGTTGCCGTAGGTGGCGACGCCGTAGAACAGCACCCAGAACCATTCCCACGGACCAAAGCCGAGAGTGAAGGCCTCGGCCCACAAGGCGCGGATGGGTGTGAAGTAGCCGACAAAGGTGAAGCCCGTCCACAGGCTTAGGGCGATCCAGAGGCCCTGCTTCGCGCCCTTGCGCCACAGCTTGTCGAGCGACCACGGCGCGGCGTCGAGCCGCATGCGGGCGATGCGGTCGCCTTCGGTGTGGCGCTCGATCCAGAGAAAAATTTCCGTGTAGACCGTTTGCGGGCAGGCAAAGCCGCACCACAGCCGCCCCGCCACCGCGGTGAAGAGGAACAGCGACAAGGCACTGAGCACCAGCAGCGCGGTGAGGTAGATGAAGTCCTGCGGGTGCAGCACCAGCCCGAAGATGTAGAAGCGGCGCGAGGCCAGCTCGAACAGCACCGCAGGCCGGTCGTTCCAGGTGAGCCAGGGCAGCCCGTAGAACACGAGCTGGGTGATCCACACCATGGCCCAGCGCCACTTGGCGAACCAGCCCGTCACCGAGCGGGGGTAGATCTTCTTCTGCTTCTCGTACAGCCAGACCGTCTCGCCTTCGGCATCGGTGACCGCCTGAGCAGCGGCGATCGGAATGACGCGCGAGCTTGCCATCCAGATGCCTTAAGGGTTGACCACCGCAGGCGACTGCGACAGGCTCCACACATAGGCTCCGAGCACGTGAATCTGCTCCGGCGACAGCCGCTTGCCGTGCGCCGGCATCACGTTCGTCTTGCCCTTGTTGACCATTGCGGTGATGGCGTCTTCGCCCCAGCCATGCAGCCACACCTTGTCGGTGAGGTTGGGCGCGCCCAGGGCCTGGTTGCCCTTGCCGTCGACACCGTGGCAGGCTGCGCAGGCGCCGAATTTCTTCTTGCCCGAGTAGGCCTGGATCGAGTTGTACGGGCTGCCCGACAGGCTCAGCACGTAGTGGGCGACATCGCTCACATCCTGTGCGCCGCCCACGGCTGCGGCCATCGGCGGCATCATGCCCTGGCGGCCGTTGGTGATGGTCTGCTTGATGGTCTCGAGCGAGCCGCCGTAGAGCCAGTCGGTATCGGTCAGGTTCGGGAAGCCCTTGCTGCCGCGTGCGTCCGACCCGTGGCAGGCCGCGCAGTTGTTGATGAAGAGGCGCTCGCCGATGCCCATGGCCGCGGGGTTCTTGGCCAGCACCTCGGCGGTCTGCGCCATGTAGCCCGCGTACACGCCGGCCATGGCCTTCTGGGCCTCGGCCTGCTCGGCCTCGTACTCGCGCTGGCTCGTCCAGCCCAGGCTGCCCTGATTGCTGCCGAGGCCGGGGTAGAGGAACAGGTAGGCGCCGCCGCAGAACACGGTCAGCACGAAAAGAATCATCCACCAGCGTGGCAGCGGGTTGTTGAGTTCGGTGAGGTCGCCGTCCCACACGTGGCCGGTGCTGTTGTCGCTGGACATGACCTTGCGCTTGCTGGCGATGGCCAGCAGCACCAGGCAGGCGATGAGCGACACCACCGTCGCGACGGCGATGAAGACGGACCAGCCGTTGTTGAAGAAGTCACTCATGGCTTGCCCCTCGTGCAGGGATAGGCGCCAACTCGTCGACGGTGAACGGAATCAGCGCCGCTTCGTCGAAGGCCGGCTTGTTGCGGCGCGATACGGTCCAGGCCACGGTGCCTGCGAAGCAGACAAACGACAGCAGGGTCACGACGATCCGAAGGTCATTGACGTCCATGGTTCTTCTTTCTCACTTGAGCGCGGTGCCCATCACCTGCAGGTAGGCGACGAGTGCATCGAGTTCGGTCTGGTTCTGCACGGCCTCCGCAGAGGCGGCGATCTCGGCGTCGGTGTAGGGCACGCCAACAGCGCGCAGCGCCTTCAGGTGCGTGGGCAGCGACTCCGCATCGACACGCGTCTTGGCGAGCCACGGGTAGGCCGGCATGTTCGATTCGGGCACCAGGTCGCGCGGGTTCTCGAGGTGCAGGCGGTGCCACTCGTCGCTGTACTTGCCGCCCACGCGGTGCAGGTCGGGCCCGGTGCGCTTGCTGCCCCACTGGAACGGATGGTCATAGACGAACTCGCCGGCCGTCGAGTAGTGGCCATATCGCAGCGTCTCGGAACGGAACGGCCGGATCATCTGCGAGTGGCAGTTGTAGCAACCCTCGCGGACGTAGATGTCGCGCCCGGCGAGCTGCAGCGCGGTGTAGGGCTTGAGCCCTTCGACCGGCTGCGTGGTCGAGCGCTGGAAGAACAGCGGAACGATCTCGACGATGCCGCCCACCGCCACGACGAGCAGGATGAGCACGATCATCAGGAAGTTGTTGGTCTCGATCTTCTCGTGGCTGAAGCCGCGTTCGGGGGTGTCGTGTGTCTTGTGCTGTTGAGCCATGGTGTTCTTTCGCTGCGTTCAGGCCATCGCCACCGCGGGGATCGGCGCGCTGACCGTGCGGCCGTTGAGGGCGGTCTTCACGACGTTCCAGCTCATGATCAGCATGCCGCCCAGGTAGAGCAGGCCACCGGCCAGGCGTACAACGTAGAACGGGAACGTGGCCTTGACGCTCTCGACGAAGCTGTAGACCAGCGTGCCGTCAGGGTTCACTGCACGCCACATGAGGCCTTGCATCACGCCGGCGATCCACATCGCGGCGATGTAGAGCACGATGCCGATCGTCGACACCCAGAAGTGCAGCTCGATGGCACGCACGCTGTACATCCGGGTCTGGCCGAACATGCGCGGCACCATGTAGTACAGGCTGCCCATCGTGATCAGGCCCACCCAGCCGAGTGCGCCGGCATGCACGTGGCCCACGGTCCAGTCGGTGTAGTGGCTCAGGGCGTTGACTGTCTTGATCGACATCATCGGACCCTCGAAAGTGGCCATGCCGTAGAACGACAACGCCACGATCAGGAACTTGAGGATCGGGTCGTCGCGCAGCTTGTGCCAGGCGCCGCTCAAGGTCATGACGCCGTTGATCATGCCGCCCCAGCTCGGCGCCAGCAGTACCAGCGAGAAGACCATGCCCACGCTTTGCGCCCAGTCGGGCAGCGCGGTGTAGTGCAGGTGGTGGGGGCCCGCCCACATGTAGGTGAAGATCAGCGCCCAGAAGTGCACGATCGACAAGCGGTACGAATACACCGGCCGCTCGGCCTGCTTCGGGATGAAGTAATACATCATGCCGAGGAAGCCCGCGGTCAGCAGGAAGCCCACGGCGTTGTGGCCGTACCACCACTGCACCATCGCGTCTTGCACGCCGGCGTAGGCCGAATAGCTCTTCATGAAACCGGCCGGGATGGCTGCGCTGTTGACGATGTGCAGCAGCGCAATCGCCAGGATGTACGCGCCGAAGAACCAGTTGGCCACGTAGATGTGGCGGACCTTGCGGACGCCGATAGTGCCGAAGAAGACTACGGCATAGGCCACCCACACGATGGTGATCAGGATGTCGATCGGCCATTCGAGCTCGGCGTATTCCTTGCCCTGCGTGTAACCCATGGGCAGCGAGATGGCCGCGGCCACGATCACCGCCTGCCAGCCCCAGAAGGTGAACATCGCCAGCTTCTCGGCGAAGAGGCTGACCTGACAGGTGCGCTGCACCACGTAGTAGCTCGAGGCGAAGAGCGCGCAGCCGCCGAAGGCGAAGATCACCGCGTTGGTGTGCAGCGGGCGCAGCCGGCCGTAGCTCAACCACGAGATGCCGAAGTTGAGTTCGGGCCAGGTGAGCTGGGCCGCGATCACCACGCCAACGAGCATGCCGACCACGCCCCACAGCACGGAGGCCAGTGCAAAGTTCCGCACCACGCGGTCGCTGTAGACCGGCGCCGCGAGGGACGGTGTCGATTGGGTCATGGTTGTGTCCTCGGTATCGCTGTCATCGTTCGAGAATTGTCTAGACGGGGTGCCTGCTCAGGCTTGATCAGGATCAAACGGCGTGCGTGCCGTGGCCAATGTCTCGCCGCGGTTCTCTTCGAGCACGCGCCATCCTTCACGATCCAGGTCGTCGAACTGGCCGGCATTCACTGCCCAGCCGAAGACGCCGATCAAGGCGAGCACGAGCAGCACCGACAGGGGCAGCAGCAGGTAGAGGCTTTCCATGCGAGGACCTCAGCGCGACAGGCGCAGCGCGTTCAACACCACAGCCAGCGAGCTCACCGCCATGCCGGCACCGGCCGCCCACGGTGGCAACAGGCCCGCGAGCGCCAGCGGCACGCAGGCGGCGTTGTAGAGCAGCGCCCAGAACAGGTTCTGCCGCATCACACGCACCGTGCGCTGCGCCAGAGCCCGCGCGGCGGGCACCTCGGCCAGCCGGCTGCCAAGCACGATGAAGTCGGAGCGCTGCTGCGCCAGTGCGCTGCCGTGCGCCAGCGCGAACGACACATCTGCACGGGCGAGCACCGGCCCGTCGTTGACGCCGTCGCCGACCATCAGTACGCAATGCCCCGCGGCCTGCAAGGCGCTCAGCGCCGCCAGTTTGCCCTCGGGGGAGGCGGCACCCTGTGCGTGGGAGATGCTCAAGCGCCGGGCCACCGCGTCGACGCTGGCCTGCGAGTCGCCCGACAGCAGCTGCACCGCCACACCCTGCGCATGGAACTGCTGCAGGGCCTCGCCGGCATCTGTGCGCAGGGCTTCGTCGAATTCGAAGACGGCGGTGTCTTCAGGCCGGCCCGCGGCCTGTGAGAAGGCCACGACCGGCCGCTCTGCCGACACTTGAACGCCCACCCACGCCGGCGCTCCGAGCTGCCAGAGCCGGCCTTGCGGATCGCGCGCCTGGATGCCCTTCCCCGCCACCTCGCGCACAGCCGACCACTCGACCTCGGGCGCCGGCAGCGCTTGCGTCAGTGCGCGCGACAAGGGGTGGCGCGACAGCGCCGCGAGCGACGCGGCGCGCGACAGCATGGCCCCTCGGTCAGCGAGTTCGTGTATGCCGATGTGCGCGAGCACCAGCCGGTCTTGCGTCAGCGTGCCGGTCTTGTCGAGGCAGGCGGTGTCGGTGCGGGCCAGTGTTTCGAGCGCATCCAGGCGCTGCACCAGCACGCCGCGGCGCGCCAGCGCACCGGCTGCACTCAGCAGGGCGGCAGGTGCCGCCAGCGACAGCGCGCACGGGCAGGTGACGATCAGCACCGACACCGCCACCCACAGCGCGCGCGACGGGTCGATGACGCTCCACGTGGCGGCTGCGAGCGCGGCCATCACCAGCACGCCCCACAGGAACGGGCCGGCCCATCGATCCGCGGTGCGCAGCATCTGCGGCCGCTCGGCAAGCGCGCGCTGCACCAGGTCGACGATCTGCCGGTAGCGCGTGCCCTCGCCCACGCAACTCAGGCGCACCAGCACCGGCACGCCCACGTTCACCGTGCCACCGACGATGGATTCGCCCATGCGGCGCTCGACGGGTCGCGATTCGCCGCTCAGCAGGGCCTCGTCGACCTGCGTGCTGCCCTCCATCAGTTCGCCATCGCCGGGAAAGGCCTGGCCCAGCGCCACGCGCACCCGGTCGCCGACACGCAGGCGCGATGCGAGCACGGTCTCGCTGCGGCCATCGTCGCCGATGCGCTCCACGCTGTCGGGCATGCGCTGCAGCAGGTCGTCGAGCGCCTCGGTGCTGCGGGCGCGGGCGCGCGACTCCAGCCAGCGCCCCGCCAGCAAGAAGGTGACGAACATCGTCATCGAATCGAGATAGACCTCGCGCCCGAACGGGCCAGCGGGATCGAAGGTGACTGCCGTCCCTGCGACGAAGGTGATGGCAATGCCGAGCGCCACCGGCACGTCCATCCCCATGCGGCGCTGCCGCAGCGCGTTCCACGCCCCCGAGAAAAACGGGCCCGCCGAGAACAGCAGCACCGGCAGGCTGAGCACCCAGGCGGCCCAGCGCAGCAAGGCTTCGAGGTCGGTGGCAATCTCGCCCGGCGCGGCCACGTAGGCCGGGGCGACGAGCATCATCACCTGCATCATGCAGAAGCCGGCAACGAACAGGCGCCACAGGGCCTGGCGAGATTCACGCTGGCGCGCCACCCGCAACGCCTCGTGCTGCGCGGGCAGTGCGCGGTAGCCGGCGGCCTCCACCGCCTTGAACATCTGCGAGAGCTTCACACGCACGGGGTTCCAGCGGACCTTGGCGCGGCGGCTTGCGGCATTCACCTCCACCTGCAACACACCGGGCAGCGCCTGCAAAGCCGTCTCGATCACTCCGGAACAGGCGGCGCAGTACATGCCCTGCAAGGCGAACACGGAGTCGGCCAGGCGCACGCCGACGTCGTCGGTGAACCAGCGCGTGCTGTCGCCGAGCGCCGCCTCGTCGTCATCAGGCAACTCCCCGTTCCCGAGCCGGCCGGGCACGGCGGCAGAAAACGGCATGGCCGGGTTGACGGTGGCGGGCTGAAAACTCATGGGCGCACTCTATGGAGCGCGGCTCGCCTGAGGCATGACGCAGATCAAATGCGGAGGCGCGCGCCATCCGAAACTTGATCTCGCTCAAACAAGGGTCTGGGTGAAGGTGACAGCCTGTGGCATCTGCTGGGAGAAACGCATGCCACACCTGACCACCAAGATCATTCGCGAAGAGCACAACGCGCTCGCGGCCATGCTCCGGTCCATCCCGATGCTGCTGGCGGTTCACCGCAAGGACGGCACCCTGCCCGACTTTGCGGCCCTCAGGGCCATGCTCTTCTACCTGGACGAATTTCCCGAGAAGCGTCACCACCGCAAGGAAACCGAGCTGCTGTTCCCCAAGCTCCGCGCCCGCACGCCCTTGTCGCGCGAACTGATCGACCACCTGGATGCCGACCACGCGAGCGGCGAGCGCAAGATCCGCGACCTCGAACACGCGCTGCTGGCCTTCGAGATGATGGGCGAGCCGCGCCGTGCGGCCTTCGAAGACCTCGCGAACCGCTACGTGGCCTTCTACCTGGCCCACATGGCGCTGGAAGAGCGGGATGTCTTGCCGCTGGCCGAGCGGGTTCTGACCAAACAGGACTGGGCCGACCTCGATGAAGCATTCGCATCCAACGTAGACCCGCTGACCGGGCATGAGCCCAGCGCCGACTACGCCGCGCTGTTCACGCGCATCGTCCATGCCGTGCCCGCACCCGTCGGGCTGGGACCTGAGCGCAGCATGCCCCCTCTGCGGAGAGGGCGTTTGTCATCGTTCCTGCATGTCGAGTAGCGTTCTTGCGCGAGATCAAGCAGCCCTGCGGCTCGCACCCGAACAATGAGCCATCGAATTCCCGGAGTCCTTCATGGCATACCGCAGCATCCTCATGCCCATCGATCAAGGGCCGCTGTGCAGCCCACGCACCCGCTTCGCGGTGCGCCTGGCGCGTGACTTCGAGGCGCATCTGAGCGGCGTGGCCAGCACCGGCCTCATCGAGCTGCCCGGCATCACCTCGGGCGCCGCAGCGCTGGCCGAGTTCGCGACCCTGGCGTGGGACGAGTTGCGCAACCACGCCGAAAACGGCTGCGCTCATTTCAAGAAAGAGTGCCACGCCGCGGGCTTCAAGAACTTCGAGGCCTGGGTGAGCGAGGGCGACCCCACCGCCACGCTGCTGCACCAGGCGCACTTCCACGACCTCGCCGTGCTGTCGCAGCCCGACCCGTCTCAGCCGGGCCATGCGGCCGCGCAGGTGATGGTCGAGCAGATGGTGCTGTTCAGCCCGCGGCCGACGCTGCTGCTGCCCTACGCCGGGCGTTTCGATGGCAGCTGTAGCACCGTGATGGTGGCTTGGGACGACAGCCGCGAAGCAGCCCGTGCCGTGTCGGACGCCATGCCGCTGCTGCAGCGCGCCGGCAAGGTCCACGTGGTGAGCTGGAAGGAAACCGGCATGTACCAGGGCAACTCGCGCCCCGCCCAGCTCGACGGCCTGTGCGCCTGGCTGAAGCGCCACGGCGTCACCGCCGAAGCCCACCGCGAGACCACGGCCGATCGCATCGCCGACGCCATGCTGTCGTACGCCAGCGATGTCGATGCCGACCTGCTCGTGATGGGCGCCTACGGCCACGCCCGCTGGGCGCAGCGTGTGGTGGGCGGCGCCACACGCGGCCTGCTGGGCGCGATGACGACACCCGTGTTGATGTCTCGCTGATGAGTGTCCGCCACCTCGGGCGCCTGCTGGCGCCAACGTCAGTTGCCGTGATCGGTGCCTCGAACCGAGAAGGCAGCGTGGGCGCCACCGTCTGGCGCAACCTGCGCGCGGGCCGGTTCGCCGGGCCGGTGTGGGCGGTCAACACCAAGCATTCTTCGCTCGACGGTGAACCCGTTTTCTCGAAGCCGGCCAAGCTGCCCGGTGTACCAGACCTCGCAGTGATCTGCACGCCACCGCAGACGGTGGCGCAGCTGGTCGGCGAGCTGGGCGCCCTGGGCACCCGCGCCGTGATCGTGATGACGGCCGGGCTCAGCGCCGAACAGAAGCAGGCCATGCTTGATGCCGCGCGCCCCACGCTGCTGCGCATCCTCGGACCCAACTGCCTCGGGTTGCTGGTGCCGCACTTGGGGCTGAACGCAAGCTTTGCGCACGTCGAGGCGCGTGCTGGCGACGTGGCGTTCGTGTCGCAGTCCGGCGCGCTGGTGACGGCCGTGCTCGACTGGGCGACCTCGCGGCACATCGGCTTCTCGCACATGGTGTCGCTGGGCGAACACGCCGACGTCGACTTCGGCGACCTGCTCGACCACCTGGCGAGCGACGTGCGCACGCGCTCGATCCTGCTCTACATCGAATCGATCACGTCGCCGCGCAAGTTCATGTCGGCCGCACGCGCGGCGGCGCGCAACAAACCCGTGATCGTGGTCAAGGCCGGGCGTGCGGGCAACGGCCTCGCGGCCGCGGCGTCGCACACCGGCGCACTGGCCGGCTCGGACCTGGTGGTCGACGCCGCCATCCGGCGCGCCGGCATGCTGCGCGTCGACACGCTGCAAGAGCTCTTCATGGCCGCGGAAACGCTGGCCCGCTTCGGCGGCAACGGTGACACAGCGCTCACCATCATGACCAACGGCGGCGGTGCGGGCGTGATGGCGGCCGACGCAGCCGCGCTGACCGGCGTGCCGCTGGCCGAGCTCGACGCAGGCACGCGGGCCAAGCTCGACGCCGTGCTTCCGCCGAACTGGTCGCGCGGCAACCCGATCGACATCATTGGCGACGCGCCCGCGCAGCGGTACGTCGACACCCTGCAGGCCCTGCTCGCCGACCCGCAGGCCGGTGCCGTGCTGTTCATCCACGCCCCGACCGCGATCGTGCGCTCCGACGACATCGCAAAGGCCTGCGTGCCGCTGGTGCGGCAGGCCACGTCGCGCCTCATGTCGTGCTGGTTGGGCGACACATCGGTCGCGCACGCGCGGCATCTCTTCAGAGAAGCGGGCATCGCAAACTACGGCACGCCCGAAGAGGCGGTGCACGCCTTCGATCTGCTCGCCACCTACCGGCGCAACCAGGCCCAGCTGAAGGAAGTGCCCGCGGCCAGCGAATGCGCGCCGCCGAAGGTCGACACCGCCCGCGGCATCATCGCGGCGGCAGAAGCCGAAGGCCGCGACATGCTGGGCGAGCAGGAGGCCAAGGCGCTGCTGCAAGCCTACGGAATCGATGTGGTGGAAACGCTGGCCACGGGTGCCAGCGCCGAATCGGTGCTGGCCGCCGCCGAGAAGGTCGGCTACCCCGTCGCGCTGAAGATCCTGTCACCCGACATCAGCCACAAGTCCGACGTGGGCGGTGTGCGGCTCGGGTTGCGAGATGCGAACGAACTGCGCGAGGCTGCCCACGACATGCTGGCCCGGGTGCGGCAATTGCGGCCCGAAGCCCACATCACCGGCTTCACGGTGCAGGCCATGGCCGCGCGCCCATACGCACAAGAGCTCATCGTGGGCGCGAGCGTCGACCCGCTGTTCGGCCCGGTGCTGATGTTCGGCCAGGGCGGCACGGCCGTCGAAGTGGTGGCCGACCGAGCGCTCGCGCTGCCGCCGCTCAACAGCACGCTCGCACGCGAGCTGATCTCTCGAACCCGCGTCGCGAAGCTGCTCGCCGGCTACCGCGACCACCCTCCTGCCAAGCTCGACGCCATCGTCGGCGTGCTGGTCGCGCTGTCACGCATGCTGGCCGACCTGCCCGAGATCGCCGAGCTCGACATCAACCCGCTGTGGGCCGACGCCGAGGGTGCGCTGGCACTGGACGCACGCGTGCGCATCAGCGCAACGCCCGTCTCGGGCGCCGCGCGCTTCGCGATCACGCCCTACCCCATCGAGCTGGAAGAGACAGCCACCTGGCAGGGCCAGCCGCTGCAGCTGCGGCCGATCCACCCTGAAGATGAGCCGCAGCACCGCGCATTCGCGGAGCGTCTCGACCCAGAAGATTTGCGCCTGCGCTTCTTCTCGTGCCGGCACGGCCTGCCGCGCAGCGAACTCGCGCGCCTGACGCAGATCGACTACGAACGAGAGATGGCCTTCGTCGCGGTGCGAACCGGCCCTGATGGCACGCCCGAGACAGTGGGAGAAGCGCGCGGCGTGATCGACCCGGACAACATCGAGGCCGAACTCGGCGTGATGGTGCGTTCCGACCTCAAGGGCCACGGGCTGGGCAGCCTGCTGCTGGCCAAGCTGATCGCGTTTCTCACGCAGCACGGCACGCAACGCCTCGTGGCACTGGTGCTGCATGAGAACCAGGCGATGCGTGAGCTGGCACGCCGGCATGGCTTCGTCGTCGACTCGTCGCATGCGGAACCCGGCATGCTGCGTCTGGTGCGGCAACTGGGGCCAGTCGTGCCGCCCGGCGCACGGCAGAACTGAGCTCGGGGCGGCAGTTCGGGACGGCCAGCGCGCCCTACATCGGCACTCAGCCTTTGAGAGCCGGCTCCCCGCTCGTCGGCCGTCCACTGAAGTCTGTCCAGCGACGAGCCTTGAAGTCATACAGCTTGCAGCGGCGCGCCGTGTCGGCATACCAGCGCCACGAAAACGGCTGGACCACGATGCTCCCCGCCAGCCGGCTCTCGAGCAAAGCCTGCGCCTTCTTGAGCCGATAGAGCGGCACGCTCATGTCGACGTGGTGGGCGGTGTGTTCCATGATGTGATGCAGCACGCTGCCCATGGCCGAGCGGAAGGTGAGATGCACCGTCGTCGACACGAAAGGCTGCGAGGCAGACCAGCTTGCCTTGTCTTCGTACCAGTCCACGCCCGTGTGCGTGTGGTGCACATAGACAACGAAGCCGATCATGCCGTTCCAGAACACGAAGGGCACGACGAAGCCGACCGTCAGCAACCACCACGCCGATTGGCCGGTGGCCCACGCTGCTGCGACCACGCCCGCGGCCCAGACGGCGGCGTATGCGCATACCAGAAGGCTGTCCCACACGAAGATGGCGCGGCGCGTGGGCATGACCTTCTTGCTCGGGAAAAACATCCGCAGCCACCAGATCTCGACGAGGTAGTAGAGCCACGGCGCCCAGCCGCTACGGTAGACGCGCTCCAGCGCTTGCCGCCAAGCGGGCAGCGCCTGGAACTCTTCAAGCGAGCGCGGCTGCCAGACGAAATCGAACCCCTTGAGGTTGGTGTAGCCGTGGTGAACCACGTTGTGCCCCACCTCCCACAGGCTGTAGGGCGTCAACGATGGCAAGAAGACAAAGCGGCCGATCCATCGGTTCAGGCCGCGGTGTGGCGTGAGGCTCTGATGACAGGCGTCGTGGCCGAGGATGAACAGGCGGCTGATCATCAGGCCCGTCGCCATGCCAGCCACGAGTTGGAGAAGCGGAATGCGAACCAGGACCGTCGCTGCCATGCAGGCGGCGAACAGCAGCACATCGATCAGCACCAGAAGAAGCGGATACGCAGTGATGCGCGTCGAGATCGGTGCGAGCCATGCGCGTATCACCTTGCGGTGGGGAATGGCGGGTGGAGTGAGTTGAGTTTGGTGACCAACGAGGAGAGACGTCATTTCGCCGCGAGCCGGCTCTGCCGGGCAAAGACGGTGCGGGCGGCACGAGAGAAAAGCATTTGAGTTGTCTGCTGCGAAGCAGTCGATCCATGAGGTGCATGGATCATCCCTGTCTCACCGAATACCGAGATGATGCAGATCAAACAGGCGCCGGATTGCCGTCGCGGCGGCGTTGCATCACCTCAGGCTTGCGGCCCCTTGAGAGTCGCGAGTCAACTGCCCATCGGCCTGGCTCAGAAGCTTTCCCAGTCGTCCGTGCCTGTGCGCGCGGCGGGTGCCGGCATGGGGGTCGATTTGACAGCGGCCTCGGGCGCTGGCTTGGCAGCGACTGGCTTGGGTTTCGCGAACACCGGTCGCGCGACGTTGCTCGCTGGCCGTTCGACAAATTTGTGGACGTTGCTCGGCTTCGCCACTGCAGCGGGAACACGCGCCGCGTTCGACGCCAGCTTGAACACCGCCACGGACTGAACCAGCTGCTCGGCCTGCATCTTCAGGCTCTCGGCTGCCGCGGCGCTTTCTTCCACCAACGCGGCGTTCTGCTGAGTGACCTGGTCCATCTGGGTCACCGCCTCGCCGATCTGCGACACGCCCGTGCTTTGCTCGCTGCTTGCCGCGCTGATCTCGCCCATGATGTCGGTCACGCGCTGGATCGAGTTGACCACTTCGGTCATCGTGACACCCGCCTGGTCCACCAGCGTGCTGCCCTGCTGGACACGTTCGACGCTGGCGCCGATCAGGCTCTTGATTTCCTTGGCCGCTTCGGCCGAGCGCCCGGCGAGGCTGCGCACTTCGCTGGCCACCACCGCAAAGCCCCGCCCTTGTTCGCCGGCACGTGCCGCCTCGACCGCTGCGTTCAACGCCAGGATGTTGGTCTGGAATGCAATGCCGTCGATCACACCGATGATGTCGGCGATCTTCTTGGAGCTGTCGTTGATGCCCTTCATGGTCTCGACGACCTGGCTCACGACCTGGCCGCCTTTGACGGCGACCTCGCTGGCGCTCTGGGCGAGCTGATTGGCTTGACGCGCGTTGTCGGCATTCATCCGAACCGTGGAGCCGAGTTGCTCCATCGATGCGGCAGTCTGCTCCAGTGCCGAGGCCTGTTCCTCGGTGCGCTGGCTCAGCTCGTTGTTGCCCTGGGAGATCTGGGCCGACGCGGTGGCCACGGACTCGGAGCCTTGCCGCACGTTGCCGACCACGGCGGTCAGGCTCATCTGCATGCCCTGCAGAGAAGCCATCAGGCTGGTCTGGTCCCCGGCCTTGACGTTGATGGGCACGCTCAGGTCACCTTGCGCCACGGCGCGTGCCAGGTCAGCGGCATCGCCCGGCTCGCCACCCAGCTGCCGGCTCAGGCTGCGGGTGATCCATATCGCGGTCACGGTGCCCACGACCAGGGAGATGAGGCCCAGCGTCCAGATGGCCACGGTCATGCTCGACACGTGCGCACCGGTTTCGTGTTCGGAAATCTGCATCAGATCGTCCTGGTACTTGAGCAGGTGATCCAGCGCTGCAAGGTACTCATGTTGGGCGCTGCGCACTTCGTTGACCAGCAGTGCCTTGGCCTCGTCAGCCTTGCCTGCCGTCACCAGCTCGACGAACTTACCTTGCATCGGGACATACTTGCCGCGGGCTGCTTCGACCTTGGCCAACTCCACCTTGCCGCGCTCGCTGGTGATCTGGCCGCGAAGGGTCTCCAGGCGCTTGGCGATGGCTTGGCGGGACGTCTCCAGCTGCGCCAGTTCTTTCTTGGTCTCGGCCGGATCGGCCACGATGACCATGTTGCGCATCGACAGCGCGATCGCGTTGATGTCACTCTTGATGTCGTTGACCTCAGCGACCTTCGGCACGCGGTCGTCGACGACCAGCTGGAACGACTGGTGGACGCTGTTGACCTTCACCAGGGAGACTGCGCCCATGGCGAGGATCAGCAGCAGCAGGGTCCCGAAGCCGAGCGACAGCTGGGTAGAAACTTTGAGCTTGTTCATCAGGTGATCCCTACGCAGTTCAACGGTATTCAGCGGCCCACGATCCGGGCCGCCAATGGGTTTTCGGCAAGACTCTTGCGTTCTTGACGAACGGGCCTGACGCCGTCCCCGAGTGGTGCCGAAACGGCTGAAACGGAACCACTTTCCCGGCTAGAAATCGCCGGCCGGACGCTGGTCCAGCCGACGGTGTCATTGTGTTTCTCGCGGCCCCTGGGCCACTATCGGGCGAGCGCTGTGCAGCGTGTAGGTAAAAAGACGACGCAGCCAGGCCCGGCGCCTGCACGCCCGCCTATGGCGCCCAGCGAAACACCGGCGTCCTGGCCTGCGAGCGTGGGTTGAGGATGTTCGGCCAGGGCGCAAAAAACTTTAGGGTTACCACCGATTTCTGGACCCTCTTGAAATTTTCAGGCCGCCCATATTTTGCTTAGCGCTGCCGCCAGCAGTTGACCTTCGCATCGCCAATTGACACCCAAGGAGGAATGGAAAAATGCAACGCACAGGCATCCGTTCAAGGGACGCGCGCGCCGCGCCGCGCCGATCGAAGAAGTTGAGGGGCATGAGCGAGCGTCAGCTGGAGGCTTACCTGCACACGCGCGACGCCATACGCCGCGTCAAGAGCACGTCGGACCTGGTGTCGAGCGTTCTGCTCGGCGCGCGCCGCGCGGCCGAAGGCCCGCGATAGCCCGGTCACCGGTCCACAGCGTCGACTTCGCCACCCTTCCGAGACCATGCCATGCCCGAACTTGCCGCGCGTCAATCCGACCAGGTATCCCAGGTCCCGACGATCTTCACGATCGTCGGTGGCACCACCATTCCCGATCGCGCGGCACTCGTGCGCGAGCATTGCCGAGAAGGCTCGTCCGTCGAACTGCGCCGGGATGATCCCGGCCGCGACGATCGCAACCCATCACCCATCGGCGTGTGGCTCGAATGCCGCGCCCTGCTCGGCCTGCTGAAGACCCACAAAAAGATCGGCCACGTGCCGCAGGAGACGGCGGACACGCTTCTCGCGATCGCCGACGTGAGCCCGACCGCGGTGGCACATGGAACGGTCAAAACCGTCTACGCGCCAAGGGACCGGGACGAAGCCGTGGTGACAGTCGAGATCCAGCCGGTGCTGCGGCGCGGCGCCGCGTAGCAGCGCGAGCACCCGTCGCGAGACCCCTATGCCGGTGAATTCGGAGCTCAACTCCGAAATGCCTTCGAGCCGGTCACGCCTTCGTCACGGCCTGCCGTTGCGACAACGTCTGCGTCACGAAATCCACGAACGCCCTGACCCGGGCCGCCATCTGATGCCGCTGCGGATACACCGCATAGATGTCCGCATCGGGTGTGTAGAACTGCGGCAGCACCTGCACCAGGCGGCCGTTGCGCAGGTAGCGCTCGATGTCCCACTCGGCGCGCATCAAGATGCCATGGCCTTCGAGCGCCCAGTTGACGGCAATCTCGCCGTCGTTGGTGGTCAGCGTGCCGCGGGTCTTGATCGCCTCGGTCTTCACGGCCTTGCCGCGGCCGCTGGAGAGCCGCCACACGCCGTAGCCCTCTTCGCCCTGGCGGATGCCGATGCAGTTGTGCCGGGCCAGGTCGTGCGGCACCTTGGGCATGCCGTGCTTGGCGAGGTAGGCAGGTGATGCGCAGAGCAGCCGGCGGTTCGGTGCGATGTACTTTGCTATCACGCGCGTGTCGGGCGGCGCGCCGAAGCGGATGCAGACGTCGAACGAATCGTCGGTGAGCGGCGGCGGGTTCACCGAGAGTTGCAGCTGCACTTCCACCTGCGGGTACTTGCGCGCGTAGCGCGAGATCAGCGGCGCCACGTGGCTGCGCCCGAAGCCCAACGTCGCGTTCACGCGCAGCAGGCCTTTCGGCACGGCCTTGGACACGCCGAGCAGTTGCTCCATGTCGTCGATCTCGCCGAGGATGCGCCGCGCATGCTCGAGGTAGAGCTCGCCCTCCGGCGTGAGGCTCATGCGCCGTGTGGTGCGGTTCAGCAGCGAGACGCCGAGCCTCGACTCCATCTGCGCCAGGTGCTTGCTGACGGCGGGCGTCGTCACGCCCAGCTCGCGTGCCGCCGCGCTCAGGCTGCCCGAGCCGGCCAGCACGGAGAAGAAGCCGAGGTCGGCCGGTTGAATGCCTTTGCTCATGGTGCGGGGTCCTTGAATGGGCTTTTCGATTGTTTACTTGAAGTCAACGATGAATTCACTTTAGCCCTGTGTCGAACGCCCGTCGCGTTCGTACAGTTTGCCCATCGCCCCTCGCGGGCAGTCAACCAAGAGACGAGATGAAGACCTACACAATCGCCACCATTCCCGGAGACGGCATCGGAAAAGAAGTCGTGCCTGCAGGCCGACAGGTGCTGGAAGCGCTTGCCGCAACCAGCGACGCGTTCCGCTTCGAGTTCGAGAACTTCGAGTGGGGCGGCGACTACTTTCGCGCGCACGGCGTGATGATGCCGGACGATGGCCTCGACGCCATCCGCGACAAGGACGCGATCCTGTTCGGCTCCGCCGGTGACCCGCACATCCCCGACCACGTCACGCTGTGGGGCCTGCGCCTGAAGATCTGCCAGGGCTTTGACCAGTACGCGAACGTGCGGCCCACGCGCATCCTGCCCGGCATCGATGCGCCGCTGAAGCGCTGCGGCCCGGACGACCTCAACTGGGTCATCGTGCGCGAGAACTCTGAAGGCGAGTACGCCGGTGTTGGCGGCCGGGTACACCAGGGGCATGCGATTGAGGCGGCCACCGATGTGTCGATCATGACGCGCGCTGGCGTCGAGCGCGTGATGCGCTTCGCGTTCAAGCTTGCGCAGTCGCGGCCACGCAAGCTGCTCACCGTCATCACCAAGAGCAACGCGCAGCGCCATGCGATGGTGATGTGGGACGAGATCGCGCTGCAGGTGTCGAAGGAGTTCCCCGATGTGCGCTGGGACAAGGAGCTCGTCGACGCGTCGACCGCGCGGATGATCAACCGGCCCGCGTCGCTCGACACCATCGTCGCGACCAATCTGCATGCCGACATCCTGAGCGACCTGGCCGCCGCGCTGGCCGGCAGTCTCGGCATCGCACCGACGGCCAATCTCGACCCGGAGCGCCGGTTCCCGTCGATGTTCGAGCCGATCCACGGCTCGGCCTTCGACATCATGGGCAAGGGCCTCGCCAACCCGATCGGTACGTTCTGGTCGATCGTGATGATGCTCGAGCACCTGGGCGAGGCGGAGGCCGCTGCGCATGTGATGCAAGCGATCGAGCAGGTCACCGGCAACCCGGCACTGCACACGGGCGACCTCGGCGGCAAGGCCACCACGGCGCAGGTGACGGCGGCGGTGTGTGAGCTGGTGACTGCGGGCGCGCGGCGCAAGGCTGCCTGATCTCGCCGCACAAGACACACAACGCAAGGAGACAACGATGACAAAGCTTCGCCGCCAACTGGCGCTGGCCAGTACCGTCATGGCATTGAGCTCGTTGCCTGCACTTGGGCCTTTCGCCACCTCCGCAATGGCGCAAGCCTGGCCGAACAAGCCGGTCACGCTGATCGTGCCGTTCCCGGCTGGCGGCACGACCGACGTGCTGGCCCGCGCACTCGCCGACAAGCTCACGCCGGCGCTCGGCCAGAGCGTGATCGTCGAGAGCAAGCCGGGCGCAGGCGCGACGCTGGGCGCAGACTTCGTCGCGAAATCCAAACCCGACGGCTACACGCTGCTCGTCGGCGCGGTGCACCACACTATCGCCTCAAGCGTCTACAAGAAGCTGCCGTACGACTTCCAGAAAGACCTGCTGCCGATCACGACGATCGCGCTCGTGCCCAACGTGCTTGTCGTGAACCCGAGCACGCCGGCGAAGAACGTGGCCGAACTGGTGGCGCTGCTGAAGGCGAAGCCAGGCTTCTACATCTACGGCTCCAACGGCAACGGCACGGCGCAGCACCTCATCGGCACGCAGTTCCAGAACGCCACCGGCACCGAGATGGTCCACATCCCGTACAAGGGCAGCGGCCCACTCGCCACCGACCTGCTGGGCGGGCAGATCGCGATGTCGTTCGACACCGTCACGCCGGTGCTGCCGCACATCAAGGCGGGCAAGCTGCGTCCGCTGGCGGTGACGACAGCCAAGCGCTCGTCGGCGCTGCCCGATGTGCCCACGCTCGACGAGGCGGGCCTGAAGGGCTTCAACATCGGCACCTGGTTCGGTGTGCTCGCACCGACCGGCACACCGAAGGAGCGGGTGGCTCGCCTGAACACCGAGATGGTGAAGGTCATCCAGTCGCCCGAATTCCGCAAGCGCATGGAAGAGATAGGTGCCGAGCCCATTGGCAACAGCACCGATCAGATGGCGCAGCAGATCAAGGACGAGACCGACAAGTTCGCGAAGCTTGTGAAGGACGCGAAGGTCACGATCGACTGAGCTGTCAGGGCGCCCGTTGACGTTGAAGGCGACGCAGGCACATTCCAAGTCTCGATCCACCTAAATGGCGAGTCGCATGGCGACCAGTTCGTGCCACAAACAAAAAAGCCTAGCAGGTGCTTACCTGCTAGGCTTTACGAATGGTGGTGGGCCCCGACAGATTCGAACTGTCGACCAACGGATTAAGAGTCCGCTGCTCTACCAACTGAGCTAGGAGCCCGCACTAACTAAAAAACTTCTCTAACGAATTCTGGTGGGTTGTGCGGGATTCGAACCCACGACCAACGGATTAAAAGTCCGCTGCTCTACCGACTGAGCTAACAACCCGTAAAGCCCACGATTATAGCCGGCTCCAACAGGTCACTTCAAACAAATCGGCGAAGCACGCATTGTAGCGCTTCGCCGGCCGCCACGAAACCGAACGTTGCGGTCACTACAACACTCGAGCCGTACCCATGGCAATTGAGGCTGCCGTCTACCTCGCAGGCATCCACCGGAGGCGACACCGGTTCGCGCGAGAACACGCAGCGCACGCCCATCGCGCCGGTTCGTGCGGCACCGTGCTGCTTGCGCAAGCGCTGGCGCAACGATGCCAGCAAGGGGTCGTGCGTGACCTGCGCAAGGTCGTCCACTTCCACAGCCTGCGATAACTGCTTGCCACCTGCGGCGCCCACGCTGACGAAAGGCACACGACTCTGCAGCGCCCAGTGCGCCATGGCCGTTTTGGCATGCACCTGATCACAGGCATCGACGAGAACGTCGATGTCGCGCGGCAGCAAGGCTGGCCAGTTGTCTGCAGAAACGAAGTCGTCGACGAGTTGAACGTCACACCCGGGGTGGATGTCGGCAATGCGTTCGCGCAATGCCACACCTTTGGATGCGCCGATCGTCGCGCCCATTGCCTGCACTTGGCGGTTGATGTTGGATTCGGCCACGTGGTCCATGTCGAACAGCGTCAACTCGGCGACGCCGCTTCGAGCCAGCGCTTCGACCGTCCAGGAACCCACGCCGCCAAGCCCTACGACGCCGATGCGCGCCGCGCGCAAACGTTGATAGCCTGCGTCGCCGTACAGGCGGCGCAGCCCACCGAAGCGTCGCTCCAGATCAGGAGCCAGTTGGTCGAGCGAGGCGTTCATGAGCCCCGTTACTTGAGCGAGGCGAGACGTTCCTTGCCTGCTTGTGCTGCTTCGGACTTGGGATAGGTCTTGAGCAGATCGTCGAGGGTACGTTTTGCGCCCTTTGCGTCTTTCAATTCCATCTGGCAGTTGGCGACTGACAGCAAGGCTTCAGGGGCACGCGGATGGTCGGGCGCGCTTGCCACCACTGAGCGGAACGACGCCATGGCCTCCTTGTAATCGCGCATTCCATACTGCGCGTTGCCCAGCCAGAACAAGGCCGAGGCCCTGTAGCCACTGCCCGGGTAGCGCCGGGTAAACGACGACAGCGCCGACGAGGCCGCCGCGAAGTCACCCTTTCGGAGCAACGCCATGCCTTCTTCGAACTGCCGCTGCTCTTCGGGGTCAGCCAGGAACTCCTTCCCGTCCACAGAGACCTTCTGCGGCTCGAGCTTGCGGATGCGGTCGTCGATGCCCTGCTGCACGTCTTTCTGTTGGCGCTGCAGCTCGACCACGTCACGTGTCAGCTGCTCGCCCTGCCCGCGCAGCTTGGCTGTGTCGGACCGCATGAGTTCAAGCTGGTTGTTGAGGTCGAGCAGGCTGCGCTTGAGCTGGTTGACCTGCTCCGTCAGCTGCGCGTTCTCGGCCTGCAACGCCTTGTTGCGAGCTTCCCCTTGATCCAAGCGTGCACGGATGTCGAGGATGGCCTTGCGCGCTTCGTCGTCGTCAAACAGGCCTGCCTGCGCAGCCGGCGCGATGAGCGCGAGCGCCAGCAGCCAAGTCGCGGGCCGGAAACGAATCAAAAACGAGCGAGGCATGATTTCAGATCTCAACGGCTGGCGAGTTCAGCGCGGCGGTTCTTGGCCCAAGCCGCTTCGTCGCTGCCTTGAACGGCAGGGCGCTCCTTGCCGAAGCTGACGGCTTCAACCTGGGTGTCGTTCACGCCCAGCAGCTTGAGGGCCTTGGTGACCGACTCGGCACGCTTCTGACCCAGCGCGAGGTTGTATTCGCTGCCACCACGCTCATCGGTATGGCCTTCGACCGAAAGCTTCTTGGTGCGGTCGGCCGACAGCACCTTGGCCTGCGCTTCGATGACAGGGCGGAACTCGTCCTTGATCACGAAGCTGTCGTAGTCGAAATAGATCACGCGCGGCAACTCTGCATTGGCGGTGTTCTTGGTCAGGTCGACACTGGCGACCTTGCTCCCGGTGCTGCCGCTGGTGGAAGCACCCGTGCTGCCCGACGTCGACGGTGCGCGCGACTCGACCGGTGCCGGCGTGTTGTTGAGCGGGACGTTGGAAGCGCAGCCGGCCATGACGACGGCGGCAAACAGAGCGAAGGCGGTGAACTTGATATTTTTCATAGGTATAGCTCCTGTCATAAAGAATGAAATCGGCGAACTCTCGAGGGTTCGCTAACGGTCGTAAGGGCCCCACATCGGCTCGCGCACGTCGGCCGTGGTCGACACCAGCTTCGCCTTGATCTTGCCATCGAGCGTGGTGGTCATCAAGACATCGCGGCCACC
>Ga0307515_10005855_pt1 | contig 24802 bp, 14 predicted proteins | sample 17_EM_MG_FD_194513 | JGI IMG/M metagenome (GOLD analysis project Ga0307515, IMG submission 194513) | Populus trichocarpa ectomycorrhiza microbial communities from riparian zone in the Pacific Northwest, United States - 17_EM | ecosystem: Host-associated > Plants > Roots > Unclassified | place... | reverse complement strand
GGAATCTTCGAAACCCTGCTCTATTTGCCAATTGGTTCGAAGACATCCCTTCCGACTATCACAAGCAGTTCATCTCCCTGCTCTTCCTGGTCATCTATCTCCTCATATATAAGGCTTCATATCCCTTAGCAGTTCGGTACCTCACTGTCATCACAGTAAAGGGTAATTTGCCCCTCTATACCTCTGCCCTCACTGCCATCGCCCCATATATGGAGGATTATTTATTCTCGGCTATCATCAGGATGCTCCTGGCACCTCAAACACAAGATTTGATACCAATAATACGTTATGCCATAGACAATGGAGAACGCTTTTTTCAGGAAGAACTGCTCGAAAACTATGACCTTCAGCTTGGAGCTAGTGAGACCCCGGATCCAAACTTCTTAGCCATCGTGTTCATGCTTTCCAAACACTCAACTTCAGACACGATAGAGGCATTGAAGGACGTGAATCTGGAATTGAAAAATCCCTGGTTGAGGCTAGCTGCAAGAGTGATTGCCCGACAGGGCATTCCTGATGGATCACGTCTGCTAATGGGGTCATTTCATGATTATCGAGTCCAAAATATGATTGCAGCTCTGTCCCTTCTGCAATATACTCAGGGAACGGTCTCCCTGTACACAGAGTTCGTCCTCCTGGGGTCATTCCTTGAATCTCCAGAGCTCTGCATCTCCTCTGTAGCTCTGGAGTACTACATGAAGACCGCGATATCCTATCCTGCTCCCCCAGCACCATCATATTGCCTCTCCGCGGTTGTATCTGCCACGTTCAACTTCATATTGCCGGACCATCTACTGGGGATGGGGTGGGAACTACTAGTTATATTTTTGGATGGGTTCGAAACACTCTCAGTCGAATGGAGACGATCCTTCGCTGAAGGCTTTTTCACCTTGTCGCGCCGGCCGCTGCTAAGACCACGGGGGTACATGGGGTCAATGACACGAGTGAGTGAGATTAAGCAGATCCTCACATGGGAATACTTCCACGAAGAGGAACAAGAACCAGAGCGGACGGATTCAGAGTTCAGCGGGTTGGATTGGATGGCGATGGCTTGGTCACTCCATTTGTCACAGCAGTCTGGGAGAAAGAAAGAGGGATCAGGACAGAGAAATGAAAAATCGCCGAATTTGGGTGGACCGACAGTTAATGAGGAATTTGTGCTCCGGGCACTTTGCAAGCTCCTCGATGCAGCTACGCCCTACCAACTCATTCCAATTATCCCTAAGCTTTGCGAGTTTGCCCAGTGGTTTGATGATACCGATGAATACCGTGATATTATCTCCACGCGAATACGGGAAGCGATCCGTATGCACGAGGAGTTCCGGAAGGTCCATTGCTTCCACAAGTTCCATTGTATGTGGTATATCTAGGCACTCTTCGGACCTTTTCGTAAATTTTGGTACTATGAACTTCGTTTGTGGTCTTAATTCTGACATGAAAAGCAATCCCAAATCGCAATCAATGGGCAACAACCTGTCATATTTAAATTATTGACTGATTGAACATTGGGATTGTCATTCCGTGGCAAGGGCAAAGCGATATTGATCTAACTGGTTGGCGGAGAAGTGGCGCTTAGTCCATAACGAAAACTATTAATTACCCCTTCTGAAATAGCTTTATTTGTAGCCAGACTTTGGAGGAGACCGCGGCTCAGTTGACAGCGAGTCGGCAGGCTTAAACTAGAGAATGGTATTGTATATTCACGTCGTTCGTCGGTGAACCATGCACTGGGGGGCTCACCCTCGACTGTGAGCGAACAACGGGTGACTATATGCCACGTTAATTCTAATTCAAGTCGAGGAAAGCAAGTACAAGATATATAGTCGGGCGATCAATCCTTGAGTGTCTCCGCCACTCGGCCTCTGGATATTGCATATGCACTTATATTTTCAAGTAACAAGATACAGTCTTGGATGGGCCACTGGAAACCCACTGCATCGATATGCTGTTCTCAGAAGGGCTACGGGAGGTACGATGCTCCATTTGGTCGGTTGTCATATGAATACATACCCATTCCACCTAAATGGACGACAAAGACAAAAAAGACGAGGAGGTTAGGAAGAGCACAGAGCACACTGTATGTGGTTAAAGATCATGTGTCGAGAATTCAGTCGCGGGGCGAGAGAAGGGTTGCATAGCGAAAGGAGTGGGCGAGGACGTGGGAGAATCACACAGGAAGAAGAAACGCTTTCATGCAGATCAGACGGAGGGTGAGGTCAGGGATGCGTCTTGGAAAGGCTGATGCCGGTGAGAGATGGCTAAACATACACACAACCGGATAACAGCACAATGAAACGTTCCTTTGCATGATAAGGCAGGCGATGTCAATAGTAGGTAGCGAGAGCGGAAGGAGCGTGGTATACTGGGGCTGTATCATGATCACCCAAATATTAGTGCCCATGATGGGGTGCTTCAGGTCCAAACAGGTCCATTGGTTCCTTGGGTTGGCTCAAAGTCGCGCCGTTATTGAGGGTGTTGCGTTCAAACAAGATCGTTCGCAAGTCCGGCTGAGGAAGTGCTAGGCCGATGCTACCGCTCAGTCGCTGTTGTCGTTTCATTGAGGAATCGACTGGATTCCGAGAACACTGGAGGGGGCGAGACGTCGCGCAGGCGAGAAGAGACCTGTGGCGTTGGTCATGGAGTTACGATAACGATACCACGAGCGGCACCTGTGGCGGTGATAGTCGGTACTGACCTTGAGTTAATACAATGTTGCTGCCGTTGCGATTGCACTTTTTGATCACGTCCGCCACGCCGTGGAGTTCCTGACGAGGTGAAAAGGCCAGGGTCAGTATCATTCCCAGTCACTACTACATCCAGGACAGCACTGACGAAGAATAAGCTACAGGTGTTGCACAGTCGTTGGCCTTGCGGGTCATATCTCCAGAATGGTGTAGTGGCGGTCTTGCAGCTCGTGCACTGGATATGCCCTTCTCTAACAGTGGGAGATATCCCACCAATGGAGGCGCTGTCCGGTCCACCGGGAGTAGCAGCGATGACGGTCGGCTCTCCAGAAACGCCGCTTGCGCCCAACAGTACATGCCCACGCTCGTGCTTCCTCTCCTCTGAGAGCGAATAGGCCCGACGCCAGCGTGTGCGGGCGCACTCTCAATAACGTGCGAAGCTGCACACATTTGCATGGATTGCCAGCGGACCTGTGTGCCCAGAAGTCCCTCAGTCAGTAGTATCCGGACTCGCCGTGCCACCAGGACCATATCTACTCCCGACAGGGCCAGTTTGCGAAACAACCGCCAAGGATATTCGGACCGATGTGGGTGTATTCTTCTCATGACCTCGCAGGCGGCTGAGACAGCAACGCAAATGCAATAGGAGCAGAGCCAAGCCCTCCAAACGCGTGATACGGGAACATGTTGAGCTTCGCTATCCCCCCGAGGTTGAATGGATCGAGCTTGCCAAATGGCGCACACACCACTTTCTGCAGACGGCGCGAATCGACCGCCGAATTCATCCATAGCGGCCTGAACGGCAGCGACGAGGTCCTGTGTGGCTCCGACCGTGCGGGAGTCGGCGTGAGCAGCTCATCGAACGGGAGCGAGGTGAAGCGGCCGATTCCACCGTCTATACCCTGCTGCCAATTGTTTATATCAGCTATTGAAAGAGAAGTTGAATGGGGTGTTGGAATAACTTACCTCGGTGGTGTAAGGACGTAGTTTGCGTTCGACATACCGCCGCCGCTGCCGATGCTCAGGCCGTGCGCTCGTGTTCGCGGTGGTGCGACTGGAAAGGCTGGCGTGACTCTGATATTTGCGGATTGCAACTGGGTGAGGACTAGATCGTCGTCATCCTATCTCATCAGCGGATTGATGGAGCGCTGTAGTAAGAAATGAGCAGCTTTAGCACTGAGCGACGTAGAACTCGTGCCCACGGACTATTCAGGACAAGACCTCACTCCTCAATAGGTGTCTAATGACCACAGGATAGGTGGTTGTGTTGGTGTGGTTCGGCTGGTGAAAGGAAAGCGATTTGTCGCTCGGCCAACTTTTAAGCGGCAAAGTGAAGAGAATCAGGTTGAATAGCAGGCAGTGCATCAGGTGTTATAATCATGAATGTCTGTCCATCTCTGGCCTCGTCGCTGGCGGTTAGGTCTAAGCTTGTGCTGCTTTGACACCACCTGCTCGAGGATTAGTGGGCCGTCCAGTGCTGTACAGCCGTGTGAGGCAGGCATACCTGGGCGTAGAGGGCAGAAAAGGCACCACGGATGACAAGGGAAGTACAAGGGGTAGAGAGGACATTGCACACAACGACCCATCGGCTGCATACGCCCATCCCATTCAACCGTGATCACCTGACCTTTCCCTCTCTTGTTGTGGTCTCGGGCAAACACGACGCTATATATACAGAGCAGAGACCAAACAAAATATATAATCGCATGATGAGTCATATAGCACTCCAACACCAGAATGCCGCCTTCCAAACAATATCTCCCTCGTCCACCGGTATCGATTAGCATCAGTTTCGAGTACACGTCGATGCTGACAACTCCTTCCCTTCCCCTCACCCTCGACTTGGACTTCGTTGGACCTTGCGCTCTGGCCGCCTCGTCCTCCGCGCGCGCATGGGCAGACCCACTACCCGTAGTTTGCCCCTGGGTCGCGCCGCCTCGGAAGTTTAGTGATGGGCGAATGAGCAACGTGTTCGGTCATGTAAGAGAGCACGACATGCATTCACTACATCTATGTGTCCAGTTAGGAACTGGCCTTCGGTTTGGCTACATGCAGCGAGGGTCGTCGAGGAAGTATTAGGACGAATTCGGAAGGCAGGGCAGTAGGATGGTAAGATGGTAGTGTTCTAAGGCAGTAGCGTTGCAGTGATAGTAGAAGAGCGTCGTAACGTGTCTTAATGAAAGGTGGCAAAATGGGGGACTGCGCGTCGGGAAGCCCAGAGGGTAAAGACAGAGTCTCATGGTGGGTTATTTATGATAGCTGCTCAAGATCCGTGCCAACGGCTTAAGGCCATGCTGAAGGACCTCGATTTGCATGCTGCTCGTGCTCGTCCACGAAACGACACATTTTTTTCTCGCCGTCACGTCGATACCATGCAAGGCGGCGTGTGGATGCTTCTGTCCGCTGCCGCTGTGGGCCGCCGTGGCGTTCGTGGCGGAGGCTTGGTTGGGCCGTACGCCGAGGAGATGAGACTGAGGAATGGCGGGCGCAGGAGGGTGCAAGGATGAATACGACCACACGACCACAGTGAACTGCAGGCATTGCAACGCTGCTGCGACAAGCATGATTATAAGCGCCCAAGGTTGCCATCCACCATGTCGCTTCTCACTAAGAAATTGAAACAAGGTAGCTCACGTCTCTCATCCTAGTCAGTCATATCATACGTACTAACGTCCTCTTATAGAACAAGACTCCCCACTCCCTGCGGGTCCACAAGGCAAGTCCGTTCCCTCATCACTACTCATCAATATTTTTTCATACATCTATCTTATCCAGACGAACCGAAGACCCCCAAGACTGCCTGGGAATACTACAATGAAGGCACGTTAGCCATTATACAGTCACATCATGGTCCATGATCTAATATGGGAACCCAGGAATGGCGATCGTTGACCGCGAGCGCGAGAAAGAATGGCTTGAACAAATGGATACCATCCTCATCTTCGTATGTCTTACCTCCTTTCGGCGCCATCCTGAGTTGATGAGTTGTCAGGCCGCGTTGTTTGCGGGTTTCTTGAGCTCGTTCCTGATTGAACTCCTTGGTCGTCTCGAACCGGACCCTATGGATACCATACAGGATGTGCTCATTTACCAAACGCAAATGATGCGCAATTCGAGCCTTGGGCCATATGTCGTACCCGACTTCTCCCCTCCGGAATACATTGTCGTCGTCAATGCTCTCTTCTATGCCAGTCTCGGAGTGATGATCCTGGCAGCATTCATCGCCATGCTCATCAAAACCTGGGTCCGCGAATTTGACCGCGGCTTACAAGCGATGTCTCTCCCAGAACAACGAGCGAAGACGCGTGAATTCCGGTACCTCGGCATGGAGCGCTGGAAGCTTCCAGAGATGGTCGGGGTACTACCATTGCTCATCCAGATATCCCTTCTTCTGTTTTCCCTCGGTCTTGTCTTGTTTCTTTTTCACATCAGTAAACCCTCGTTTGGTGTGACGACAGCGATCCTTGGGATTGGGATCTGCTATTACACCATGACGACATGCATATCTGTATTTGTAACCTCCTCACCGTTCCGTTCTCCTCTTTCGCGCACCTTGGCCACGGTGTACCAGCGTGTGCACGCTTATTTCTGCCCAGATATTTATGGCCTCATGAGATCAGATATGGATATTACGCCAGCAACGGCGCTCGGTCGTGTCCGCCGGTCTATCCAGATCATCCTTCTTAAATCGCGCCCCTATCCAGAGAACAATTTTCAAACCCCAATTGCAGAAACACAATCGGACGAAGTACAGCCTTCTACGGTAGCATCGGCCTTGAAGAGGATTCATGACAGTGCCCCGGATTCTCAAGATAGCGAGGCACTGCAGTCATCCGTATGGCAGGTTGCGGGTAGCGCGACACTTAGCACTCCGCCGTCATTCAACCTGCCTTGGTGGACGCTTTGGGGAGCGGATAGTGAAGAGTACTACTCACATTGCCCTCCAGCCATGCTGGTCGCAATGGTAGCAGTTTCGTTGCGTGGACCTGACAAATGGTTCGCGGGGTGTTTCACCATTACCCAAGCACGAGCCCTCATTCGGCGCATGGAAATTTCCAATATTCCCTGGACTCAAGCTGTGGTTGCTGCTTCTGAATACATTGACTGCCGCATGAATCACAGCGATGACATTAAGCATTTGAGACAAATGGAGTCCAACCTCACAAATGTGACACGAAGCGTTGAACTGCCAATGCTAGAATCGTTATGGCTTTTAAGGACGCTGTCAGAGCTCCTTAGCGAGAGCGAGCGACCAGAAAGGGAACCATTCTTGATTGGGATATGTCTAGCGATTCTTTCGAACCATCTCTACCCTTACGATGCATCACTTGAGGCTGTGGTCACACTCGCCGCCATGTCATGTTCTCCAGAATATGTCAATCGGCTACACATTCTCACCAGCAGTCGTGAATACCCATGGTTGCTTCGGAATACTAGAAACCCTGCTCTATTTGCAAATTGGTTTGAAGACACCCCTTCCGACTATCACAAGCGGTTCATCTCCCTGCTCTTCCTGGTCATCTACCTCCTCATACATAAAGGCTCATATCCCTTAGCAGTTCAGTACCTCACTGTCATCACAGCAAAGGGTAATTTGCCCCTCTATACCTCTGCCCTCACTGCCATTGCCCCATCTATCGGAGATTATCTACTCTCCGCCATCATCAGGATGCTCGTGGCGCCTCAAACACAAGATTTGATACCAATAATGCATTATGCCATGGACTATGGAGAACGCTTTTTTCAGGAAGAACTGCTCGAAAACTACGACCTTCAGCTTGGAGCTAGTGAGACCCCGGATCCAAACTTCATAGCCATCGTGTTCATGCTTTCCAAACACGTTCCTTCAGACACAATAGAGGCATTCAAGGACGTGAACCTGGAATTGAAGAATCCCTGGTTGAGGCTGGCTGCAAGAGTGGTTGCCCGACAGGACATTCCTGATGGACCAGGTCTGCTAATGGGGTCATTTCATGACCATCGAGTCCAAAATATGATTGCGGCTCTTTCCCTTCTGCAATATACCCAGGGAACGGTCTCCCAGTACACAGAGTTCCTCCTCCTGGGGTCATTCCTTGAATCTCGAGAGCTCTGCATCTCCTCTGTAGCTCTGGAGTACTACATGGAGACCGCGATATCCTATCCTGGTCCCCCTGTACCATCTTATTGCGTCTCCGCGGCTGTATCTGCCACATTCAACTTCATATTGCCGGACCATCTACTGGGGATGGGGTGGGAACTACTAGTTATAGTTTTGGATGGGTTCGAAATACTCTCAGTCGAATGGAGACGATCCTTCGCTGAAGGCTTCTTCACCCTATCGCGCCGACCGCTACTAAGACCACGGGCGGACACGGAGTTTATGACACGAGAGAGTGAGCTTGAGCAGATTCTCACATGGGAATACTTCCACGAAGAGGAACAAGAACCAGAGTGGACAGATTCCGAGTTCAGCGGGTTGGATTGGATGGCAATGGCATGGTCACTCCATTTATCACAGCAGGCTGGGAGAAGGAAAGAGGGATCAGGACAGGGAAAAGCAAAATTGCTGAATTTGGGTGGACTCACAGTTAATGAGGAATTTGTTCTCCGGGCACTTTCCAAGCTCCTCGATGCAGTTCCGCCCTACCACATCATTCCAATTATTCCTAAGCTTTGCGAGTTTGTCCAGTGGTTTGATGATACCGAGCTCCCTGAACACCGCGGTATGATCTCCACGCGAATACGGGAAGCGATCAGTATGCATGAGGAGTTCCAGAAGGTCCATTGCTTCCACAAGTTCCATTGTTTGTGGTACATCTAGGCACCCTTCGGACCTTCTCGTAAATTTGGGTACTATGAACTAGAACTGTGTTTGTTGATTCTGACATGAATAGCAACCCCGAATCGCAATCAATGGTCAACAACCTGTCATATCTACATTATTGACCGATTGAACATTGGGGTTGTGGTTCCGTGGCAAGGGCAAGGGCAAAGCAATCTATATGGTTGGCGGAGAAGTGGTGCTTACTCCATAACGAAAACTATTGATATAAATTTATTTGTAGCCAGACTTTGAAGGAGACGGCGGCTCAGTTGACAGCGAATACATATATCGGCAGACTCTAACTAGAGAATGGTATTTTATGTTCACGTCGTGGGGCTCACCCTCGACCGTGAACGAACAATGAGTAACTATATGTCACGTTAATTCTAATCGAAGGCTAGCAATTCAAAGCACGTACAGGATATATAGTCGAGCGATCATATCAATTAATCCTTGAGTGTCTCCGCCACTCGGCCTCTGGATATCGCATATGCACCTACACTTTCAAGTAACAAGCTAGAGTCATCAATGAGTCAATACAAATCCACTACATCAGGACGCTGTTCTTAGAAGGACTGCGGGAGGAACGAGGCTCCGCCATTTGGTTGGCTGTCATTGTAATATATTCCCATTCCACCTAAATGGACGACAAAGACGAGGAGGCTAGGAAGAGCACAGAGCACACTGTATGAGATCAAAGATCATTTGTCGGGAATTCAGTCGTGGGGCGAGAGAAAGGTTGCATAGCGAAAGAAGTGGATGAGGACGTGGAAGAATCACACAGGAAGAAGAAAGGTTTCATGCAGATCAGACGAAGGGTGAGGTCAGGGATGCGTCTTGGAAAGGCTGATGCCGGTGAGAGATGGCTAAAGATACACATAACTGGATAACAGCACAATGAAACGTTGCTTTACATGATAAGGCAGACGATGTCTATAATAGGTAACAAGAGCGGAAGGAGCGTGATATACTGGGGGGTATCATGATCATCCAAATATAGTATCCATGATGGGGTGCTTCAGAACCAAACAGGTACATTGGCTCCTTGGGTTGGCTCAAAGTCGCGCCGTTATTGAGGGTGTCGCATTCAAACAAGATCGTTCGCAAGTCCAGCTGAGGAAGTGCTAGGCCGATGCTACTGCTCGATCGCTGTTGTCGTTTCATTGAGAGATCGACCGGGTTCCGAGAGCACTGGAGGGGGCGAGACGTCGTGCAGGCGAGGAGAGATCTGCGGCGTTATTCATGGAGTTACGATAACAATCCCACGAGCGGCGCCTGTAGCGGTGATAGTCGGTACTGACTTTTGGGCTAATACAATGCTGCTACCGTTGCGATTGCGCTTTTTGATCACGTCCGTCACGCTGTGGAGTTTCTGCTGAGGAGACAAGACCAGGATCAGTATCACTACTACATCCAGGACAGCACTGACGAAGAATAAGCCAGAGGTGTTGCACAGTGGTTGGTCTTGTGGCTCATGTCTCCAGAACGGCGTAGTGGCGGTCTTGCAGCTCGTGCACTGGATATGCCCTGCTCCAACCAGAGGCAGCAGCGACGACTGTCGCCTTGCCAGGGACGCCGTTGGTACGTGCCCACGCTCGTGCTTCCTGTCCTATGAGAGCGAATAGGCCCGACGCCAGCGTGTGCGGGCGCACTCTCAATAACGTGCGAACCTGCAAACGCCTCCTCACATTCGTGTGGATTGTCAGCGGACCTGTGTGCTCAGAAGTCCCTCAGTCAGTAGTATCCGGACTCGCCGCGCCACCAGGACCATATCTACTCCCGAAAGGGCCAGTTTGCGAAATAACCCAAGGATATTCGGACCGATGTGGGTGTATTATTCTCATGACCTCACAGGCGGCTGAGACAGCAACGCAGATGCAATAGGGGCAGAGCCGAGCCCTCCAAACGCATGGTACTATCCCGCCGAGGTTGAATGGATCGGGCCTGCCAACTGGCGCACACACCACGTTCTGCAGACAGCGCGAATCGACCGCCGGATTCATCCATAGCGGCCTGAACGGCAGCGACGAGGTCCTGGGTGGCCCCGGCCGTGCGGAAGTCGGCGTGAGCAGCTCATCGAACGGGAGCGGGGTGAAGCGGCCGACCCGACCGTCACACCCTGCCAGCAGTTGTTTAAATCAGCTATTGAAAGAGAAGCTGAATGGGGTGTTGTAATAACTTGCCTCGATGGTGTAAGGACGAAGTTTGTCGATTGATTCGCGCAGATGAGAAAGTAGCGAGGGGAAGGAAACGACGTGCTGAGCTGTACGAAGGGTGCTGGCCAACCTAGACTCGGGGGATCGGCACGGGCGACCACAAGAGGACGAGAACCGCTGCCCAAATTTTGTGGGGACGCGTTCGACATCCCGCCGCCGCTGCCGATGCCCAGGCTGTGTGCGCTCGTGTACGCGGTGGTGGTGCGACTGGAAAGGCATGCGTGACCCTGACATCTGCGGATTGCGACTGGGCGAGGACTATATCGTCGTCATCCTATCTCATCAGCGGATTGATGGAGCGATGTAGTAAGAAATGAGCAGTTTTAGCACTGAGCGACGTAGAACCCGTGCCCATGGACTAGTCACGACAAGACCTCACTCCTCAACAGGTGTCTAATGACCACAGGAAGGTGGTTGTGTTGATGTGGTTCGGCTGGTGAAAAGAAAGCGATTTGTCGCTCGCATATCTCGGCCAAATTTTAAGCGGCAAAGTGGAGAGAATCAGGTCGAATAGCAGCCAGTGCATCGGGTGTTATAATAATGAATGTGCATCCATCTCTGGCCTCGTCGGCAGCGGTCAGGTCTAAGCTTGTGCCGGAGACTTACGCTTTGACACCCACCTGCTTGGGGATTCCTTTGGTGCAGGGACAGCCGTGTCTGCACGGCATACCTGGGCGTAAAGGGCGGAAAAGTGCTGTCCGGAATGGCACCGGGAATGACAAGGGGAGTGGGAGAGGTAGAGAGGACATTGCACACAACGACTCGGCTGATATGCTCATCCCATTCAACCACGATCACCTGGCTTTTCCCTCTCTGGCTGTGGTTTCGGGCAAACACGACGCCATATATACAGAACAGAGACCAAACAAAATACATAATAGCATGATGAGTCATATAGCACTCCAACACTAGAACGCCGTCTTCCACAGGACCTCCATTGCTGTCCACCTCTCGGTCTCGATCAGCATCAGTTTCGAGTACAAATCGATGCTGACACCTCCTCTACCTTCCCTCGCCTTTGACTTCGACTTCGTCTGATTGTGCGCCCTGGTCGCCGCCTCCACGCGCATGGGCATGCCCACTACCCCGTAGTTTGGGAAGGCGAAGGAGCAAAGGTCGGACTTTAACCTCAAGCTCTCGGTCATGTAAGAGAGTAGGACATGCATTCATTACACCTATGTGTACAATCATGAACTGGCCTTCAGTTTGGCTACAGCGAGGGCCGAAGCTAGAGAGGCATTTAGGACGAAGTCAGAGGGTAGGGCAGTAGGGTGGTAGGATGGTAGTGTTCTAAGACAGTAGCGTCGCAGCGTGTCTTAATGAAAGGTGGCAAAATGAGGGACAGCGTGTCGGGAAGTCGAGAGGTTTGAGGTAGAGTCTCATGGTGGGTTATTCATTACAACTGCTTAAGACCCGTGCCAACGGTTTAAATCCATACAGATCAGAAGGACCTGACAAGGCATTGGCGTAGTCGAAGTCCAAATTACCATCTGGCTTTGTACCGTGGCTTCGGGGGGAGGGGGAGTAGAAACACTCGATGTACTCCTTGTGTCCAGGAAACGACACATTTTTTTCTCGCCGTCACGTCGATACCACGCAAGGCGGCGTGTGGCCGCTGTGGGCCGCCGAGTGGCGCTCATGGCGGAGACTTGGTTGGACCGTGCGCCGATGAAATGAGACTGAGGCATGGCTGAGGGTGCAAGGGTGAATACGACCACACAGCCACGATGAACTGCAGGCTTTGCGATGTTGCAACAAGCATAAGCGCCCAAGGTTGCCATCCACCATGTCGCTGCTCACTAAGAAATTGAAACAAGGTAGCCCCTGTGTCTCACCATAGTCAGTTATACGTGCTGATGTCCTCTTATTGATCAAGGCTCCCCGCTTCCTGCGAGTCTACAAGGCAAGTCCGTTCCCTCATCACAACCTCTCAATATTTCTCATAAGTCTGTCTTATTCAGACGAACCGAAGACCCTCAAGACTGCCTGGGAATACTACAATGAAGGCACGTTAACCATTATACAGTCACATCATCGTACATCATCTAATATGAGAACCCAGGAATGGCGATCATCGACCGCGAGCGCAAGGAAGAATGGCTTGAACAAATGGACACCATCCTAATCTTCGTATGCATTACCTCCTTTCGGCGTCAGCCTGAGTTGATGAGTTGTCAGGCCGCATTGTTTGCGGGTTTCTTGAGCTCGTTCCTGATTGAACTCCTCGGTCGTCTCGAGCCAGATCCTATAGATATCATACAGGACGTCCTCATTTACCAAACGCAAATGATGCGCAATTCGAGCCTTGGGCCATATGTCGCGCCCGACTTCTCCCCTCCTGAACACATCGTCGTCGTCAATGCTCTCTTCTATGCCAGTCTCGGAGTCATGATCCTGGCAGCATTCATCGCCATGCTCATCAAAACCTGGGTCCGCGAATTCGACCGCGGATTACAAGCGATGTCTCTCCCAGAACAACGAGCGAAGACCCGTGAATTCAGGTACCTCGGCATGGAGCGCTGGAAGCTCCCAGAGATGGTCGGGGTACTACCATTGCTCATTCAGATATCCCTTCTTCTATTTTCCATCGGTCTTGCCTTGTTTCTTTTTCACATCAGCAAACCCTCGTTTGGTGTGACGACAGCGATCCTTGGGATTGGGATCTGCTATTACACGATGACGACATGCATATCTGTGTTTGTTACCTCCTCACCGTTCCGTTCTCCTCTTTCACGCACCTTGGCCACGGTGTACCAGCGCGTGCACGCTTATTTATGCCCAGATATTTATGATTTTGTGAGCTCAGACATGGATATTACGCCAGCAACGGCGCTGGGTCGTGTCCGCCGGTCTATCCAGATCATCCTTCTTAAATCGCGCCCCTATCCAGAGGACAAATTTAAAACCCAAATTGCAGGCACGCAAATGGACGAAGTACAGCTTTCTACGGTAGCATCTGCCTTGAAGAGAATTCATGACAGTGCCCCGGATTCTCAACATAGCGATGCACTCCAGTCGTCTGTATGGCAGGTTGCGGGTAGCGTGACACTTAGCACTCCACCATTATTCAACCTGCCTTACCGGTGTCTTTTGAGAGCGGATAGGGAAGAGTACTACTCACATTGCCCTCCAGCCATGCTGGTCGCGATGGTAGCAGTTTTGTTGCGTGGACCTGACAAATGGCCATTGAGGATTATCACCAAATTACGAGATCTCCTTCGGCGAGTAGAAATTTCCAATAGTCCCTCGTCTCAAGTTGTGGTCGCTGCTTCTGAATACATTCACTACCGCATACGTCACAGCAATCACACTAGGAATTTGAGACGAATAGAGTCCAACCTCACAAATGTGACACAAAGCAATGAATTGCCGATACAAGAATCGTTTTGGCTTTTAAGCACGCTGTCAGAGCTCCGTAGCAAGAGCGACCGACCAGAAACGGAACCATTCTTGATTAGGATATGTCTAGTGATCCTTTCGAATCACCCCTACCTTGGTAATACATCCCTTGAAACCGTAGTCACACTTGCCGCCGTGTCATGTTCTCCAGAATATGTCAATCGGCTACACACCCTCACCAGCACTCGTGAATACCCATGGTTGCATCGGAATACTAGAAACCCTGCTCTATTTGCCAATTGGTTTGAAGACATCCCTTCCGACTATCACAAGCAGTTCATCTCCCTGCTCTTCCTGGTCATCTCTCACCTCATGCATCAAGATTCATATCCCTTAGCAGCTCAGTACCTCACTGTCATCACATCAAAGGGTAATTTGCCCCTCTATACTTCTGCCCTCACTGCCATTGCCCCATATATGGGAGATCGTTTACTCGCTGCCATGATCAGGATGCTCGTGTCGCCTCAAACACAAGATTTGATACCAGTAATGCGTTATGCCATAGAGGATGGAGAACGCTTTTCTCAGGAAGAATTGCTCGGAAACTATGACCTTCAGCTCGGAGCTAGTGAGATCCCGGATCCAACCTTCCTAGTCATCGTATTCATGCTTTCCAAATACGTACCTTCAGACACAATGGAGGCATTGAAGGACGTGAATCTGGAATTGAAGAATCCCTGGTTGAGGCTGGCTGCAAGAGTGGCTGCCCGACAGGACATTCCTGATAGTTCAGTTCTACCATTGGTGTCGTCCTATGACCATCGAGTCCGCAATATGATTGCAGCGCTTTCTCTTTCGCGATATTCACAAGGAGCAGTCTCCCAATATACAGAGTTCGTCCTCCTGGAATCATTCCTTGAATCTCGAGAGCTCTGCATCTCCTCTGTAGCTCTGGAGTACTATATGAAGACCGCGATATCCTATCCTGGTCCCCCAGCACCATCTTATTGCCTCTCCACCACTGTATCTGCCACGTTCAACTTCATATTGCCGGACCATCTACTGGGGATGGGGTGGGAACTACTAGTTATGTTTACGGATGGGTTAGAAGCACTCTCAGTCGAATGGAGACGATCCTTTGTTGAAGGTTTCTTCACCTTGTCGCGCCGGCCGCTGCTAAGACCACGGGCGGTCACATGGTCAATGACACGAGAGAGTGAGCTTGAGCAGATCCTCACATGGGAATGCTTCCACGAAGAGGAACAAGAACCAGAGCGGACGGATTCAGAATTCAGCGGGTTGGATTGGATGGCGATGGCATGGTCACTCCATTTATCACAGCAGTCTGGGAGAAAGGAAGAGGGACCAGGCCAAGGAAATGGAGGATCGCTGAATTTGGGTGGACGGACCCTTGATGAGGAATTTGTGCTCATGGCTCTTCGCAAGCTGGTCGATGCGGCTCCGCCTTACCAACTCATTCCAATTATCCCTAAGCTTTGCGAGTTTGTTCAGTGGTTTGATGATACCGATCTCCCTGAATACCGTGATATTATCGCCACGCGAATAAGGGAAGCGATATGTATGCATGAGGAGTTCCAGAAGGTCCATTGTTTCCACAAGTTCCATTGTATGTGGTATATCTAGGCACTCTTTGGACCTTTTTGTAAATTTGGGTACTATGAACATCGTTTGTGGCTTTTATTCTGATATGAATAGCAATCCCGAATCGCAATCAATGGTCAACAACCCTGCCATATTTAAATTATTCACTAGTTGAACGTTGGATTGTGGTTCTGTGGCAAGGGCAAAGCGATATTAACCTAACTGGTTGGCAGAGGAGTGGCGCCGACTCCACAATTAAAACTATTACCCTTCTGAAATAATTTATTTGTAGCCAGATTTTGGAGAGGGCGGCCCAGTTGACAGCGAATTCATCCTGCATATATCAGAAGGCTCAAACTAGAGAATGGTATATATAGAGTACATTCACGTCGTCCGTCAGTGAACCACGCACGGAGGGGCTCACCCTCGACTGTGAATGAACAATGAATAAATAGTTGCCACATTAATTCTAATTGAAGTCGAGCTAAGCACAAGGTAGTCAGGCGATCAATCCTTGTATGTATCCGCCACTTGGCCTCTGGATATCGCACATGCACCTACATTTTCAAGTAACGAGCTAGAGTCTTGAATGAGCCACTACAAATCGACAACATCGATATGCTGTTCTCAGAACGGCTGCGGGAGATACGATGCTCCATTTGGTCAGTTGTCATTGGAATACATCCCCATTCCACCTAAATGGATGACAATGAGAAAAAGGACGAAAAGGTTGGGAAGAGCACAGAGCACTGCACACTGTGTATAAGATCAAAGACCATTGTCGGGGATTCAGTCGTGGGGCAAGAGAAGGTTTGCATAGCGAAACAAAAGGACGAGGACGATGTGGAGGGATCACACAGGAAGAAGAAAGGTTTTCATGCAGACCAGTCGGAGGGTGAGGTCAGGGATGCGTCTTGGAAATGCTGATGCAGGTTAGAAATGGCTAAAGATACACACAACCGGATAACAGCACAATGAAACGTTCCTGTGCATGACAAGCGCAGGCGATGTCTACGATAGGTTACGAGAGTGGGAGGAGCGTGGTATACCGGGGCGGTATCATGACCACGCAAACACACTACCATACTGGGGTGGTTTAGAAGTAAATGGGTCCATTGGCTCGTTGGCTGGGTTCAAAGCCGCGCTGTTATTCAGGGGGTTGGGCTCGAACAGGATTGTTCGCAAGTCCAGGAAGCGCGAGGCTGATGCTGCCACTCGCTCGTGGCTGTCGTTTCATTAAGAGATCAATGGGGTCCCGATAATACTAGAGGGGGCGAGAGGTCGTGTCGGCGAGGGAGCCCTGATGCGCTGGTCATGGAGTTACGCCATTGGCGTTAACGATACTACGAACGGCGCTCGTAGAGGCAATAGTCTGTACTGATTATGTGAGTTAACTACAATACTACTGCCGTTGCTATTGCGCTTTTGATCACGTCTGTCACGCTGTGGAGTTTCTGCCGAGGCGAAAGACCAAGTCAGTATGATTCCCAGTCATTACCAACATTTAGGAGCACACTCACGAAGAACAGGCCACACACATTGCACAGCGGTTGGACTTATGGGTCACGTCTCCGGAGCGGCGTAGTGGTGATCTTGCAGTTCGTGCACTGGGTCTGTCCTTCTCCAACAGTTGGGATATCCCACCAATGGAGACGCTGCCTGGTCCACCGGAAGCAGTAGCGACGGCTGTCACCCTCTCCAGAAACGCCGCTTGCGCGCGACAGTACCGCTCATGCTTCTCCGACTCTGGGGGCGAATAGTACCGACTCCAGTGGGCGGGCGCACTCCGAATAGAGTGCGCAGTAGCGGCGGACGAGCTGAGCCTTCTCCTCACGTTCACATGGATTGTCAGCGGGCCCATGCGCTCAGATGTACCCGAACCAGCAGTGTCAAGACTCACCGCGCCACCAGAACCATTCCTACTCCCGACGGTGCCAGTTTGCGGGATATCTTTAAGGGACGTGCCGTTGCTCCCCCACTCAGTCGGGCTGCCAATCAGACCACCGTGGGTGTACTTTGCTCAGACCTCGGTTCCAGCTTCGACAGCATCGGCAGCAAGCCCAGGTGCAGTAGTAGCAGAGTCGAACCCACCATGTTGAGCGTCGACATCCCGCCGAGGTTGAACGAGTGGAGCCCGCCAAATAGCGCGCTTTAACCTCCAGACACGGCCAAGCCGCTTTCTGCATACGGTGCAGTCGGCCGCCGGCTTCGCCCATAGCGGCCTGAGCAGCAGCGGCGAGGCCCTGTGCACCTTCGGTCGTGTGGGAACTGGGGTGGACAACTCGTCGAACGGGAACGAGGTGAAGCTGCCAATCCCACCGCCTATGCCCCGCTGCCGCTGCTGCTGAATGAGGTATTGGAGGCGTGGTGTAATGACAAAGTCTGTCGATCCATTCGCAGGTAGGCAAGTAGCGAGGGAGAGGAGCGCCGTGCTGGGCTGTACAAAGGGTTGCCGTCGCTGTTGCTGTTTGACACGGGCCACCACTAGGAGGACGAGGTCCACTGTTCGAATTTTGTGGCGACGCCGTCGACTTACTGCCGCCGATACCGATGCCAATGCCCAGATCGCGCGCGTTTGTGTTCGAACTGCTTGTGCTGTGGTGATGTGACTGGGAAGGGTCGCTTGATCCTGGCTTCTGCCCGCGGATTGCCGCTGGGCGGGGACGCAGTGAGGGCGAGGACTATACTGTCACCGCCCTATCTCATCGGCGAACACTAGGGCCAAGCAGGTTGGATTGATGGAGCGCTGTTGTAAGGGACGAGCAGTTTAGGCACTGAGTGACGAAGAACTCGTGCGTATGGACTAGTCAGGACAAGACCTCACTCTTCAAAAATTGCCCGTTGACCACAGGAAAGGTGGTGATATTGATGTGATTCGTCTGGCGGCGGCGGAGCAGCTGGTGAAATGAAAGTGATTTGTTGCTCGCATATCTCGGCCAAATTTTAAGCGGCAATGTGAGGAGAATCAGGTTGAATAGTAGCTAGTGCATCGGGTGTTATAATAATGAATGTGCATCCATCTCTGGCCTCGTCGCTGGCGGTCGGGTCTAAGCTTGTGCTGGAGACGCAGGCTTTGACACCCACCTGCTTGGGGATTAGTACACCGTCCTTTTGGTGCAGGTACTGCCGTGTTTGCACAAGTGATGCAGGCATACCTGGGCGTAGAGGGCGGAAAAGTGTTAGTATATGCTGGAATGGCACCACGAATGACAAGGGGAGTGGGAGGAGTAGAGAGAGGACATGAGGAAATTGCACACGACGACTCATCGGCCTTTTCCTTACTCATCGGCTGCATACGCTCATCCCATTCAACCGTGATCACCGACCTTTCCCTCGCTGGTTGTGTTTTGGGCAAGCACGACGCTATATCTACAAAGCAGAAACCAATCAAATACATAATAGTATGATGAGTCATATAGCACTCCAGCACCAGAACGCCGCCTTCCCGTACAATATCTCCCTCGTCCACCTAGTATCGATTAGCAACAGTTTCGAGTACACGTCGATGCTGACACCTCCACTCCTTCCCCTCGCCTTCGACTTCGACTTCGTCGGGCCGTGCGCCCTGGCCGCCTCGTCCTCCATGCGCATGGGCTGGGTCGCGCCGCCTCAGAAGTTTAGTGGTAGGCGAAGGAGCAAAGAGTTCGGTCGGGCTTTAACCTCAAGCTCTCGGTCTTGTAAGAGAGCACGGCATGCGTTCACTACATATATGTGTACAGTTATGAACTGGCCTTCGGTTTGGCTACAGCGATGGTCGACGAGGAAGTATTGGGACGAAATCGGAGGGTAGGGCAGTAGAATGGTAGAATGGTAGTGTTCTAAGGCAGTAGCATCACAGCGATAGTAGGAGAGCGAGCGTCGCAGAGTGTCTTTAATGAAAGGTGGTAAAATATATGAGGGACTGCGCGTCGGGAAGTCGAGAGGGTTGAGGCAGAGTCTCATGATGGGTTGTTAATGACAACTGCTTAAGATCCGTGCTGAAAGACCTGAAACGGCATCAGCGCAGTCGGCGAAGGGGGATCTGGAGGAGAGGCCGAGGGTCTCAAAAAGTCCAAACCACTTGGCTTTGTGCCTTGGCTTTAGGGGGGCAGAAACACTCGATGTGCTACTCGTGCTCGTGCTCGTGCTCGTCCACAAAACGACACGTTTTTTTTGCTCGCCGTCACGTCGATACCATGCAAGGTGGCGTTTGGATGCGCCTGTCCGCTGCCGCTGTGGGCCGCCTCGTAGCGCTTGTGGCGGAGACTTGGTTGGGCCATGCATCGACGAAATGAGGCTGAGGCTTGGCCGGCGCAGGAGGCAAGCGTGAATATGACCACACAGGCTTTGAAAGGTTACAACAACCCTAAGCGCCCAAGGTTGCCATCCGCCACGTTGCTCACGAACACCATGTCGCTTTTCACTAAGAAATTGAAACAACGTAGCCCACGCCTCTCATCCTACTCAGTCATACGTACTAATGTCCTCTTATAGAGCAAGACTCCCCGCTCCCTGCGGGCCCACAAGGCAAGTCCGGTCCCTCATCACTACCTATCAATGTTTCTCATAAGTCTGTATTATCCAGACGAACTGAAGACCCTCAAGACTGCCTGGGAATACTACAATGAAGGCACGTTAGCCATTATATAGTCACATCATCGTAGATGGTCTAATATGAGAACCCAGAAATGGGGATCATCGACCGCGAGCGCGAGAAAGAATGGCTTGAACAAATGGATACCATACTCATCTTCGTATGCATTACCTCCTTCGGCGCCAGCCTGAATTGATGAGTTGTCAGGCCGCATTGTTTGCGAGTTTCTTGAGCTCGTTCCTGATTGAACTCCTCGGTCGTCTCGAGCCGGACCCTATGGACATCATACAGGATGTTATCATCTACCAAACGCAAATGATGCGTAATTCGAGCCTTGGGCCGTATGTCGCGCCCGAATTTTCCCCTCCTGAACACATTGTCGTTGTCAATGCTCTCTTCTATGCCAGTCTCGGAGTCATGATCTTGGCAGCATTCATTGCCATGCTCATCAAAACCTGGGTGCGCGAATTCGACCGCGGCCTACAGGCGATGTCTCTCCCAGAACATCGAGCGAAGACGCGTGAATTCCGGTACCTCGGTATGGAGCGCTGGAAGCTCCCAGAGATGGTTGGGGTCCTACCATTGCTCATCCAGATATCCCTTGTTCTATTTTCCATCGGTCTTGTCTTGTTTCTTTTTCATATCAGCAAACCCTCGTTTGGTGTGACGACAGTGATCCTTGGGATTGGGATCTGCTATTACACGATGACGACATGCATATCTGTGTTTGTTACCTCCTCACCGTTCCGTTCTCCTCTTTCGCGCACCTTGGCCACGGTGTACCACCGTGTGCACATTTATTTCTGCCCATTTATTTATGATTTCATGAGATCGGATATGGATATTACGCCATCAACAGCACTGGGTCGTGCCCGCCGGTCTATCCAGATCATCCTTCATAAATCGCGCCCCTATCCAGAGAACGTCTTTAGAATCCCGATTGTAGAAATACAAGTGGACGAAGTACAGCTTTCTACGGTAGCATCTGCCTTGAAGAGAATTCATGACGGTGCCCCGGATTCTCAACATAGCGAAGCACTGCAGTCTTCTGTATGGCAGGTTGCGGGTAGCGCGACATTTAGCACTCCACCATCGTTCAACCTGCCTTACTGGACTCTTTTGGGAGCGGATAGTGAAGAGTTCCTCTCACACCGCCCTCCAGCCATGCTGGTCGCGATGGTAGCAGTTTCGTTGCGTGGACCTGACAAATGGTTCGCGGGGCGTTTCGACATCACCCAAGTACGAGCCCTCATTCGGCGCATGGAAATTTCGAATATTCCCTTGGCTCAAGTTGTGGTTGCTGCTTCAGAATACATTGACTGCCACATAAATCACAGCAATGACATTATGCATTTGAGACAAATGGAGTCCGACCTCACAAATTTGACACGAAACAATGAACTGCCACAAGAGGAATCGTTATGGCTTTTAAGCACGTTGTCGGAGCTCCGTAGCGAGAGCGACCGACCAGAAAGGGAACCATTCTTGATTGGGATATGTATAGCGATCCTTTCGAATCAATCCTACGCTGAAAGTACATTCCTTGAAGCTGTAGTCACACTCGCCGCCGTGTCATGTTCTCCAGAATATGCCAATCGGCAACACATTCTCACCAGCAGTCGTGAATACCCATGGTTGCTTCGGAACCTTCGAAATCCTACTCTATTTGCCAATTGGTTTGATGACATCCCTTCCGACTATCACCAGCAGTTCACCTCCTTGCTCTTCCTGGTCATCTGTGCCCTCCAACATCAAGAGTCATATCCGTTAGCAGTTCAGTACCTCACTGTCATCACATCAAAGGGTACTTTGCCCCTCTATACCTCTGCCCTCACGGCCATTGCCCCATATATGCGAGATTATTCGCTCTCCGCCATCATCAGGATGCTCGTGGCGCCTCAAACACAAGATTTGATACCAATAATAATGCGTTATGACAAAAGCTATAGACGACGCATCTTTCGGGAAAAACTGCTCGAAAACTACCTTAAGCTTGAAGAACTGCTCGAAAACTATGACCTCCAGCTTGGAGCTAGTGAGACACCGGATCCAAACGTCTTAGCCATCGTGTTCATGCTTTCCAAATACGTACCTTCAGACACCATGAATCTGGAATTGAAAAATCCCTGGTTGAGGCTGGCTGCAAGAGTGGTTGCGGGACAGGACATTCCTGATGGATTAGGTCTGCTAATGGGGTCATTTCATGACCATCGAGTCCAAAATATGATTGCGGCTCTGTCCCTTCGGCGATATACAGACGAAACGGTCTCCCAGTACACAGAGTTCGTCCTCCTGGGGTCATTCCTTGAATCTAGGGAGCTCTCCATCTCCTCTGTAGCTCTGGAGTATTACATGAAGACTGCGATATCATACCCTGGTCCCCCAGTACCATCGTATTACCTCTCCGCAGCTGTATCCGCCACATTCAACTTCATATTGCCGGACCATCTACTGTGGATGGGGTGGGAACTACTAGCTACATTTTTGGATGTGTTCGAAGCACTGTCAGTCGAATGGAGACGATCCTTCGCTGAAGGCTTCTTCACCTTGTCGCGCCGACCGCTGCTAAGACCACGGGCGGACACGGGGTTTATGACACGAGAGGGTGAGGTTGAGCAGATCCTCACATGGGAATACTTCCACGAAGAGGAACAAGAACCAGAGTGGACAGATTCAAAGTTCAGCGGGTTGGATTGGATGGCGATGGCATGGTCACTCCATTTATCACAGCAGTCTAGGAGAAAGGAAAAGGGATTAGGACAGGGAAAATTTAAACTGCTGACTTTGGGTGGACCGACAGTTAATGAGGAATTTGTGCTCCAGGCACTTTGCAAGCTCCTCGATATAGCTCCGCCCTACCAACTTATTCCAATTATCCCTAAGCTTTGCGAGTTTGTCCAGTGGTTTGATGATACCGATCTCCCTGAATACCGTGGTATGATCTCCGCGCGAATGCGGGAAGCGATCCGGAGGCATGAGGAGTACCAGAAGGTCCATTGTTTCCACAAGTTCCATTGTGCGTGGTATATCTAGGCACTCTTCGGAAATTTTCGTAAATAAATTGGGGTACTATGAACTTCATTTGTGATTTTATTCTGAAATGAATACCAATCCCAAATTGCAATCAATGGTCAACAACCCTGCCATATTTAAATTAATCACTAGTTGAACATTGGGATTGTGGTTCCGTGGCAAGGGCAAAGTAATATTGATTTGACTGGTTGGCAGAGAAGTGGTACTTACTCCATAACGAAAATTATTTCCCTTCTGAAATCATTTTATATCTAGTGAGGCTTTGGAGGAGACGGCGGTCCAGTGGACAGCGAATGCACCCTGCGTACATCGGCAGGCTCAACAGAGAGAATGGTATGGTACGTTCACTTCGTCTATCGGTGAATCATGCCCTGAGGGCTCACCCTCAAATGTGAACGAACAATGAGTAACTATATGCCACGTTAATTCTAATTGAATGCACAAGATAATCGGGCGATCAATCCTTGAGTGTCTCCGTCACTCGGCCTCTGGGTACGGTATTGCATATTCACCTACATTTTCAAGTAACAAGCTAGAGTCTTAGATGGGCCACCACACATTCACTACATCAAATTCGGGAGATACGATGCTCCATTTGGTTGGCTGTCATTGAAATACATCCCCATTCCACCTAACTGGGCCACAAAAACAAAAAGGACGAGGAGGTTAAGAAGAGCACAGAGCACACTGTGCATGAGGGTAAAGATCATTTGTGAGGAAATTCAGTCGTGGGGCGAGAGAAGGGTCGTATAACGAAAGAAGTGGACGAGGACGTGAAAGAATCACACATGAAGAAGAAAGGTTTTCATGCAGATCAGACGGAGAGTAAAGTCAGGGATGCGCCTTGGAAAGGCTGAAGATAAATACAACCAGTTAACAGCACAGTGAAACGTTCCTTTGCATGACAAGGGCAGGCAATATCTACGATAGGTTACGAGAGCGGAAGGAGCGTGGTATATTGGAGCGGTATCATGATCACCCAAATATAGTGTCCATGCTGGGGCGCTTCCAACCAGGTGCATTGGCTCCTTGAGTTGGCTCAAAGTCGCGCCGTTATTGAAGGTGTTGCGTTCAAATAAGATCGTTTGCTACGCCGATGCTACCGCTCGATCGCTGTTGTCGTTTCATTGAGAGATCGACCGGGCTCCGAGAGCACTGGAGGGGGCGAGACGTCGCGCAGGCGAGGAGAGATCTGCGGCGTTGATCACGGTGTTACGATAACGATACCACAAACCACGAGCGGCGCCTGTAGCGGTGATAGTTGGTACTGACTTTGAGCTACAGTGCTATACCACTCACTGAGCGACAATCTGTTGCTCACTGAGAACATCAAGCCAGTGGCATATCAAATGCTCAATGTAATTAAATATTGAATAGAGCTAGTTTGACTCAATTTGAGCCGCACCTGCAGTCGCGATCCCGTTGATTTGTGCCCGGGCTTTTACCACAATGTACCACTCAGCGAGCGATGCAGGGCAGGCGCAACAAATCACATCAATATAATATCTATGGTACATTCTCTTTAATTATTCGTCACTCTCGTCTTGTG
>Ga0307515_10005854_pt1 | contig 24803 bp, 35 predicted proteins | sample 17_EM_MG_FD_194513 | JGI IMG/M metagenome (GOLD analysis project Ga0307515, IMG submission 194513) | Populus trichocarpa ectomycorrhiza microbial communities from riparian zone in the Pacific Northwest, United States - 17_EM | ecosystem: Host-associated > Plants > Roots > Unclassified | place... | reverse complement strand
ACAAGCCGATTTATTGGATCTCATGCCATCCCAGATGTCAGTCTCATTCAAGGGGATGATCCAATAAGCAAGAGATGGGATCCATTGCAAGCCAACTTCACGTCCCCTTTGGGGTTCTCCGATCAATCAGGGAACTCAACATCGCCCCTTTACATGGACATTAATGCACCCAACGAGCTGCTTATGTTCCCAGATGGCGCGTCAAGTGGTATGCCCAAATTCGCGGCTGCAGTTGGCCTGCGTCCACAAGACCTTTTTGGAACGTGCTTGGTTCTTTTTCTAATGATAGTAGGGGCTAGTATCGCTATCACGGCCGTCGTGACAGTCATAGACTGGTTGGGAACGACGTTCTGCGGGTCCGCCAGTCATGGATACAGTACCGATCGAAAAGACGCTGCTGATGTTGATGGTATGCTCTCTTTCCGTCCTGAGCAGCCGAAGACCGCAACTAACAGCCAGCTTAACAGTACGTCGGCCCTGGTGGAAGTTTCGTATGGGTCGAAACTCCTTTCATGGGAGCACTCTCCATGGGAACCTCGTCCGCCTACTGATTCTTTTCCACTTTCCCATCACAACCTACTCATGCTATCAGCTCACGCTTGACTCCTCCATTGCTTCAATTACCTCCAAGGTTCTTGCAGCATTGTCCTTCGCGTTGCTGTCGGTTCTCATCCCTTCGTGGTTGTTGTTCCGCGTTGCCACTACGTCGACTAGCAAGCTATACGATGCGACTCGCACATTGCTCGCGTTGGGACCTCTCTACAACGAGTATCAACATGAATCGCAACTCTTTGCCGGAATGATGTTTGTTGCTAATCTCTGCCTCGGAATCGTCGTTGGGTGTGGGCAACAGAGTGGCACTGCGCAGGCTATCATCATCCTCGTAGTTGAGGTCGTTGTCACCCTCTCAACGAGCATCTGGCTCCCTTGGATGCACGGAGCGCAAATGGGAGTTATCAGCTTCATTTTTTGTGTGGCCAGAATCATTGCTGCGGTGTTGATGGTGATCCTCGCACGACCAGTACGTGCTACTACCAGATTTCTGAGCCCGTACTTACCTCGTTGAGTAGGTGGACATCGGAAATCAAGCAGGTGGATGGATCGCATATACTGTCTTGGTTATCCAAGGCATCGTCTTCGCGGCATTTGGCCTGATGCTTATGATCAAATTGCTGGAGGGGATTGTGCGTATTATCCGGCGTCAACCATTTTCGGGTTCACGACAGTCTCTCGATTCCGGCTTGCTTGGTGCAATGGGTTGTTGTGTCTCGTCCAAACGCAACAAGAGGAGGAGACCCGGTGCACCCCGGTCTAGACGAAAGCCACGACCTACTAGTAACTACTCCGGTTCAACCGCACGCTCTCACGGCGCAAATGGCCAAATTCTATCATCTACTGAAGGATATTTGAAGCCGGATCAAACATCAACACGGTATAAAGAGGATAGTGAAGAGGAATCTGGCGTTATCATGAGCTCCTGGAAGCCCGACCACAATGCGGAAACCTTCATGGGCTACACAACACAACAGCCCGGCGGTGAATATGGTCGCTCTCGTCCATCAAAAGTCGGTATGAGTCCAAGCATTGGTGGAAACAAACCAATCGATCAATCGAATCCCCCCACTTCGGGATTTACGAGGCTAGGCGGTGGTCGCGCGCACCATGAAACGCCCTATGCTATCGTCCAGGGCAGGAAGGCTTTGCAACCAGGAAGGAGTGCTTCGACCCCTGCTCCTCCTTCCCTTCAGCCCTCTGCCATGGACCAAACCGCTCCTTTACCTACCCCTATTCCTCACCTCGAGCTCGCATCCATTTCGACGCCTCAACTGTCAACGACAACTGCACCCCCGCATTCTATTGATAACCCTCCACTACCAAGAGAAGCCCGAACTCCCTTCCCCCTCCATGGTCGGACAAGATCGCAGACCGCTATCGTCGAAAATGCGTCTGCTTTGGCTGTAGGGTCTACCTCTGGGCGAGCGACCTCGCCCAAACCATCAAGTCGGCCACCTTCTGCAGGGAAAAGTCGACCACCCTCCGCCGGCAGACCTGGTTCGGCTGGCAGACCACATTCTGCAGGGAAGAGCCGACCACCATCTGCAGGGAAGAGTCGGCCACCTTCCGCGGGTAAGGGACGCCCCGGCTCATCTGGTACCAATAAACCCAGTAGACCACCATCCTCCGGGCAGGTACCTCGACCGCCATCGTACATCGAGGTTCCATCGGCGTACGCCACGGAAGTCAACGATCAAGGCGTTCTAGTACCAGTCTCTGCTGGCCCTTCGAGTTCAGGGAGGTCAAGAGGATGGTTCGGGATCTTAGGGGGAAAGGACGGGGACTCGTCGGACGAGGACGATGATCAGGCAGACGATGAAGACTCGAAGGCTTCGGTTGCTCGTAGGGGCAGCAAGCGGGGAGGACTTTGGGCATTCACAAGAAAACGAAGGAAGAGTGAGGGCGACATGTCAGCCACGCCTTCACCTGGCGTGGCAACGGAAAGCCAATCGTTTGTCGTTTTGCGCGGAAATAGTCGGCCGTCATATGAAGCATTGATACAAGCCGCTGCAGTGGATCGACATGGTAGTATTGTCGAAAGTCGAAGCTTAGGTGCCGTTGCTGATAAGGGGTTGGCACAAGGATCACAAGCTGTTCTTATTCCCAGGACTCCAATTTCACCGGACGAAGACGGGATGCTCGTACATGTTGGCAGTCCACCGTCGTCTTATAATCCTCCGAACCAGGCGCGACGCATGTCTAATCCGACTATGTAACTCTTTCACTGGACATCTTGACTTGGATAAACCGACGCTGTTTGCCGTTGTTTCCATTCTCTTTTGTAATATGTTACCCTGACTTTCCACTCGCGTCCTTCGGGATCTATGCGTTTTCACGTTAATATCGATCATGCGAGTGTTGTGGATTTTTTTAATACATCCAAAGAGCACCATCCAATAGGATGGAAGTAACAGTATGTAATGCACCCAAGCACCAATTGGTGTATGGTCGCTCAATCAAGCAGGGCACTGCGCTGAGTTTGTCCGTCAACACGGCATCCATATCATCTTCGACGTGTGGTAACTATAGTGTGGTGCCAGCAGCTCTAATGGACGATCCGGGAAATGCATCGAGACAAGAGACAAGATTTGTCCTTTCAGCTATAGACCCACGACACCCTCTGCTCCACAGGCCCTCTGACATATCCTTAGTATAAATCGACAGGTAGACAGAGGAGAAAGGTGTCGAGAAATTTGGGAGGTGGCTCCTCGGTGTGACCGTTGATAAATATGGGTGATGGGTGGTATTTTTTTGGTGTCTGTCCTCGGCCTCTCGAATCTTATTTGTGCTTGATTGCTGCAGCCAATCAGCATCCAGATGGCGCTTGCTTGCATTTTTTATTCTTTTCACTTCCACCTCCTGAAGAATAAAATCACGCATCCTTTGCTATTACGTCTTGAGTCATTCAAACTCGCCGCGAGTTGCAAACTTGGCAACTTCCTGGAGCACTTATCACCTCACTCACCACTACTGTCGCTCCAAGCTTTGCTGTATTGGAGGCCTTTCACCCTGATGCTGTACTCTACCTTCTCACTTCCAAATCTTCTCATCCCTCACAACCCTCAGACTGACCTGTAGAAGGACGCAGAATCCTGTCGATATCCTCCCACCCATTCACAAGTTGGAGATCTTTGAGTCCCATCATCTTTCCGTTCCAGTGGATAGCCGGCCGGATCTTTCCTGCGCACGAAGAATGCTCTATCACATTCCCACTCCATGTTGATGCTATCCAGTGTGTGTATTTGCTTTCCTATTCGATTCTGAAATATGACCCCAATAACCTTGGCACCCTTGAACATTTTCAACATCCCCCACTGGCTAGATTGGAGGTGAAATGTGGCCAGTGGAGGACTTAGAGAGGTAATCCGCAACTCACGGCTTTGAATCGCATTTTTACTACTCGGGGCCTGACCTGCCTGCATCTGGAAATCAAACGCAGTGAGAGGCTGCTGGCTTATATGCTGGGACTTTTCCTAGCCTTGAAGGAGCTATGGATGCGACTTTATATTCCCAACACAATGAGCATCGTTTTCTTCCTGGTATTTGCTGCTGGAGGGCCCAATCCAAGTGCAGGGCCATTGAGCCAGACTATTGAACCAATCTATAAGAAACTGAGGATGCTTCATCTGTGCTATAAAAGGTGGTTGAGAGGCCCTGGAAGAATTGCACTCATCCCGGCTTTATAGTGGCATCACAGGAACAACTTTTCTCATTCCGGTTGACAGCATGAAGTGAGGTCGCACACTGCCCTTCGACGAATATCGCCAACAGCCCTTCCCTCGCCTGACCGCCGTCCTGTAGTCCCACCTCTCATCATATCTGCTCTTCACCCTACCGCTCCCGCTCGAATATCTCTCTGCGACGGGCAAAGGAGGCTCGTGACACCACCCGCTAGATAACTTGCGAAGATACGGCGGGTGCATGAAGAATATTGTGCCCCTCGTTTCTGGGCTGTCATTATAAAGATCATTCCTGTTAAAACAGTCGTATGCCAAGATACCAAGGCATGCACCCAGTCTCTAGGACCGGCTCGATGACCCACATCGCCTCCCTTCACTCTTCCGACCATATTTTCCGTCGCTAGATCACTTTCACCGACTCCAGTGTCAGTTTGCTACTTTAATCCCAGCTCACCTTCAATCCATCGTCCCTCAAGACCGCATACGCTACTCCGACTGAGGAGAGTCCCCCCAGGTTGCGACGCTATCCATCCACTACTGGACCGCTGCAAGTGGAGGATGATTTGGTTTGCTCCCGGGGCATTCAGTTATACACCTGTGGCGGTCACCCCAAACGAATTTCAAGATAATACAACATATTTGGGATTTTCATGCAGGATTCGGGGATGGAGAAAAATGCAAAACAGGTCGTGCACGCAGTCTGATAACGTGAGATATATTGGGTGGAACTCCATCTGGTCTTCGCAGGTAGACGGTGACTGATGTGCTCGGGGCAATTTTCTTTGTCGACGTCCCGTATATTTGTCAGTCAAAAACGCAATCTCCACTTCGGGGTGGCCACGTCTCTGGCTTAGGATCACACGACTGCCGCTGACTTGATCTCTTGTTCACTGCACCGCAACCAGCGGTTCTTGCCCCCTTATTATCAATCGTCGTGAGTCAAAATCAACGTGAAGCGGGTTCAGGCTATGCCAAACTTGATGAAAGAACTCCCGTCACGGAAGATTCTGAGCGTTGCAAGACGTGGGATGAATCGTTAGATTTGTCATGTTCCGTTCCTGTCGGTCAATGGTTGCCTTCTGATCGGCGGTTGGCCTCGGAAGTCGGAAGGCGTCGCGTCGCAGGGCGACTTGAAAAAAGAGCAGCGAGCAGTACTTCAGCCCAACCCCGTCTTCCAATTCGCCTCCACACATCTTCACAAAATGGTTCTCAACCTTTCGTTGCCCGATAACTATGGCCATGTCGCATTAACTGCGATGTCTACTGGCTGGCTCCTTGTTGTGCGTAGGCTGCCATTTCAAACGTTGTTTGACGAGCATCAAGATACTGACGGGTCGATCAGTACCAAACGTTCGTTGTGGTCCGGGCGCGTCGTGCTGCGAAGATCAGTTATCCTCAAGGTATGTCCAAGGCCTGCCTTTTATATCCTTTTGGCCCCGTCGGTGCCGCGGTGCCGAAATGCAACTGACGCCATTCTCGACGCTTTTTTCCTTTCTTTCCGGTCCTCCATCGCCGTTCGTTCCTGATGCTGATGTGATATGAATGCCTATCCAGCCTATGCTGACACTGCGGAGGCCAAGGCCAACCCAGCGGCGATGAAGTTCAACTGCGCTCAACGTGCCCATCAGAATACCCTCGAATCAGTTCCTCATACCTTGTTATCCATCCTCTTTGCTGGGCTCCGCTACCCAACCGCGGCCACTGCACTTGGCAGTCTCTGGGTATTCGGACGGCTTGTCTATACCATGGGCTATTCCACAGGTGACCCGGCTAAGGTATGATTAGTCCTTTCGACTTGCCAGATGTGGGCCTGACCGCCCTTCGACAGCGCAATCGTGGAGGTTTCCACGCCTTCGGCCAATTCGGTGAGTCACGCTCTATCCTATCGCTATCTGTGTATCTAACGAATCATTTTGCTAGGTCTGTACGGCCTGGCTACTTATGCTGCATATGAGATGGCTATGGGCAAGTGGTGAATAGTGTCAGGACTTGCGGGACGGACATTTCAGTACTTCAGGCTGTTAGGGGGACACATCTTAATTTCACTCCGCTGTTTGCCCTCCTTTCCGTTACCGCCCCGGGAATCTGATAAGTAGCATTGCAGCCTTGCATACTCTGCAAGGCCAGACCAATCGAGATGCACAGAGGAAACGGACACACCCTTTCCTTGACAATCCTGCTCGATGGGTGGTAAATCCACTACTCTCATAAAAGTATTATCAAACACCCATTTCTTTGCTCAGGTCCCTCTCCATTCGACTTCTTTGCTTCTAAAGTAACTAAAGTGATGTCCTTGCTCACTACGTTTACTCGCCGACTCCTGACTCCTTAGCTCTCTGAAGCCTGGGCTCTGCTCTTGCTTGACGGCGGCCGGTTCGTAATTCCAAATTACTCGATACTTCTCAATATTGATGTATAATTATAGTCCCTCAATCCTTATTTCATACAGGCCTAATTCACTGTCAAGGAGGAAAACAAGAACCGACGATCCTGATCCCAAATTCTTTGCTCGTTTCCCTGGATTCAATTACGATACGAATACCGCCTGGCCAGGTAAAAGGAGGAGACTACGGAAAAACAGCTGCATCTGGCCGCAATTGAGCGGTTTCGTTCCACAGATGGCTCCGATCCTTCGGATCTCTTTGAGTGGCAGAAAATGTGCAAAGTAGTCGGTATCGATGGTGAAGAGGAGACTGGCGTTATCACGAGCTCCTGGAAGCCCGGCCCCATTCGGACTCCTTCATGAGCTCAACAACACAACAGCCCAGCGGTGGATATGGTCGCTCTCGTCCATCAAAAGTCAGGATGAGTCCAAGCATTGGTGGAAATAAACCAGTCGATCAATCGAACACACCAACTTCGGGATTTACGGGGCTAGGCGGTGGTCGTGCACACCATGAAACGCCCTATGCTATCGTCCAGGGCAGGAAGGCTTTGCAACCAGGAGGGAGTGCTTCGACCCCTGCTCCTCCTTCCCTTCAGCCCTCTGCCATGGACCAAACCGCTCCTTTACCTACCCCCATACCTCACGTCGAGCTCGCATCCATTTCGACGCCTCAGCTGTCAACGACAACTACACCCCCACCTTCTATTGATAATCCTCCACTACCAAGAGGAGCCCGAACTCCCTTCCCCCTCCATGGTCGGACAAGATCGCAGACCGCTATCGTCGAAAATGCGTCTGCTTTGGCTGTAGGGTCTACCTCTGGGCGAGCGACCTCGCCCAAACCATCAAGTCGGCCACCTAGCTGCAGGGAGGCGGGCAGACCACATTTGCAGGGCGAAGTCTGGTAACGTGAAATATATTGGGTGGAATTCCATTTGGCCTTCGCAAGTAGATGGGTACCAAGGAGGGCAATTTTCTTTGTCAACATGTCTCCCGTTCTCCGTCAAAAACGCAATCACCACTTCGAAGTGGCCACGTCTCTGGCTTAGGATCACACGAGTGCTGCTTACTTGATTTCTTGTTCACCTGCACCGCAACCTGCGGTTCTTGCCCCTTATTATCAATCGTCTTGAGTCAAAATCAATGTGAAGCTGGTCCATGCTACGCCAAACTTGATGTCGACGAATGAAAGAACTCCCGTAACGGAAGATTCTGGCCATTGCAAGACGTGGGATGAACCGTTTGATTTGTCATGCCCGTCCCTGTTGGTCAATGGTTGCCTTCTGATCGGCGGAGAGTAGCATACGTGGCCGGAAGCCGACGTGGCCTCGAAAGCCGGAAGGCGCGCGTCACGGGTGCAATAGGTTGAAAACGAGCAGTACTTCAGGCCCAACCTCGCCTTCCCTTCCAAATCGCCGCCACACATCTTCACAATATGGTTCTCAACATTTCGTTGCCCGATAACTATGGCTATGTCGCATTAACTGCGATGTCTACTGGTTGGCTGCTCGTTGTGCGTAGGCTGCCATTTCAAACGTTGATTGATGACCGCCGCGATGCTGACGGGCAGTTTAGTACCAGACGTTCGTTGTGATCCGGGCGCGTCGTGCTGCGAAGATCAACTATCCTCAAGGTATGTCCAAGGCCAATAGACGGCCTGCCTTAGCCTGCTCTTTTATATCCTTTTGGCCCCTCGGTGCCGCGGTGCCGAAATCCGACTGACGCCATTCTCGACGCTCTTTCTTTCCGGTCCTCCATCGCCGTTCGTTCCTGATGCTGATGTGATATGAATGACTATCCAGCCTACGCTGACACCGCGGAAGCCAAGGCCAACCCAGCGGCGATGAAGTTCAACTGCGCCCAACGTGCCCATCAGAACACCCTCGAAGTAGTTCCTCATACATTGTTTACCATCCTCTTTGCTGGGCTCCGCTACCCAACCGCGGCCACTGCACTCGGCAGTGTCTGGGTGGTCGGACGGCTCGTCTATACCATGGGCTATGCCACGGGTGAACCGGCTAAGGTATGCTTAGTCCTTTCAGCTTGCCAGATGGGGGCCTGACCGCTCTTCGACAGCGCGTTCGTGGAGAATTCCACGCCTTAGCCCTAGTTAGTGAGTGACACTCCATCGTATCGCCGTTTGTGTATCTAACGAATCACCTTGCTAGGTCTGTACGGCCTGACTACTTATGCTGCGTATGAGATGGCTATGGGCAAGTGGTGAATAGTGTCAGGACTCGGGACGGACGTTTCAGTACTTCAGGCTGTTAGGGGCACATCTTAATTTCACTCCGCTGTTTACCTTCCTTTCCGTTACTGCTCCCGGGGATCCGATAAGTAACATCGCAGCCTTGCATACTCTGCAAGGCCAGACCACAAGGGGAACGGACACACCATTTCCTTGACAATGCTTGCCTGGTGGGTGGTGGGCCTACTACTCTCATAAAGGTATCATCAAACTCCCATTTCCTTGCTCATTTCCCTCTCCATTCGACTTCTTTGCTTCTAAAGTGATGTCCTTGCCAACTACGTCTACTCGCCGACTCCTTAGCTCTCTGAACCTTGGACTCTGCTCTCCCTTGACGACCGTTCGTAATCTAAATTACTTGTTGCTTCCCAATATTGATGTATAATCGATAGTCCCCTCAATCCTTATTTCATACAAGCCTAGTTCGCTCTCAAGGAGGAAAGCCAAAGGCGACGAACGATCCTGTCGTCAAATTCTTTTCTCGTTTCCCTGAATTCAACTACGATACGAATGCTGCCTGGCCAGGTGAATGGAGGAGACTACGGGAGGAGCTCGAAAAGCAACTGCAGTTGGCTGCAATTGAGCGGTTTCGTTCCACGTATGGTTCCGATCCTTCGGATCTCTTTGCATGGCAGAAAATGTGCAAAGTAGTCGGTATCGATCCCCCACCAACGCTCGACGGATGTCGTGCGGTTAGTAACTCTGTAAATATCCGTGAAACTCTCTAATCAATCAATCGTACCCAGGCGATAAAACAGCTCTACATCAATACGGTAGACCTCGAGCATGGTGGTCACCTAGGAAATGTAAACAATATGCCACGGTTTTCAAGTGAGGCCGCATTGAAGGAGTACAGCCAAAAAACGGGGAGCTTTTACTGGACGGAACTGGTGCCACGCAGAAGCTTGCTCAAATCATTGCAACGCCATCTCCCTGATTCTCGACCCGAGCCGGTGCATATGGATAACCGCAAGAAGAAAGGAGGGAAGCAGGCAGGCATGGTGTCGAGCCCGTCAAAGCGAAACGGCTAGCTGTGTCTTTGCTGTGAAGTGACCTTCCTCATTCCATGCTCCGGGAGTCACATAGAAACACGTCAGTAGGCCGTGTAGTCAGAGTGTCGCAGTAGCACAAAGTGAACGAGGCGGAGATACGGCGCCAATCCCAAGTCCGAAGCCTGGAAGCTAAAGGGCAGGAGAGGAGCATACATGTTATTATACCCCAGTTCACCAAGTGTACTTACCACCTCCACATAATTAACCCTCCGTTTTGCTTCCATTCTGCTGTTGTATCTGAGAAGTGCGGTTGGCGCATGGCAACCATGTGGGCCCCGCCAATCAAATTGCAAGGAGGGGACACCCTTGAGGATTCTTACCCACCGGGTGGTAAGTCCATCACTCTCATAAAGTGATGAGTCAGGCTCCCACGCGCTTGCTCATTTCCCTCCCCAACGATTTCCACAGCGATTTGCTAGCTAGCGTGTCATGTTTCGCGTTTTGTCTCATGTTTCTCCCTTGTGTTTGTCCCGCCGGTATGTCCCGCCGGTACAGTGACGTATATTGGGAAATGGGGGGGCCTCACGGTCCCTTCTCCCCGCTCACCGTTGTGCCAGTCCTACGCCATTCGACTCCTTTGACTCTAGAGACACGCTCAAGCTTACTATGCGTACTCATGAACTCATTGGCTCTCTGAAACCGGGCGTCCGCTCTCCTTTGAAGCTAAGGCTGTTAGTGAGATTCATCGCCCCATCACAAGCCTGACCTGTAATAGCCGGTTTCCGCATTCCTCGTTCCATACCAGCCCTATTCAATGTCGAAAGGGCAATCCAATGCCGAAGAACGACCCAGTTGCCGAATTCTTCGCTCGCTTTCCAGATTTTAAGTACAATCCAGACTGTACTTGGCCGGAAGAATGGAGTAAACTACGTCACAACCTTAGAGCGCAACTGCAGCGGGCAGCGATCGAGCGATTTCAATCTACCTATAGCTTCGATCCATCTGACCTTGCCGCATGGCACAAAATGTGCAGGGTAGTTGGTATTATTCCACCTCCTCCTACGCATGAGGAATGTAAAAGGGTTCGTGGACCGAGTTCCGTCTGTGAATGAACCTAATTCAATTTGTGCAGGCAATAAAACGTATCTACGTCAATTTGGTAGACCTTGAACACGCGGGCCACAAGGGAAATGCAGAGATTGTGCAACAATTCCCAACCGAGGTCGCATTAAGCGAGTACACGAAGGAAAGCGGAAAGATCTACGAGAGGGAATTGGTACCCCCTGGTAGTCTACTTGAGTTATTATTACGCCGTATCTGGAATCCTCAGCCTGAGAAGGTGGAGACAAGCCGCAATCGCAATCGCGTGAAGAGGATCAAAGGGCCGGGGAGTCACGAATAGCCGCAATAATTAACTGGAAAATTTCCGTTCATCAATCGTGATCTTCTTAAATCCGTGTTAGATATGTTATATACAAGTACAGAAGTGGAGAATTGCGGTCAGTGCGGCAGATCAATGAATTGAGTTGGTCCCCTAGCTCAATCTAAGAAGATGAAACCCAGCCAAAATGCCAATAATCACAGACCTAGAGGAGGGCTACCCTGTGCCTGGATTGAATATTGGAATTGCCAAGCTTGGATGGTGACAGACACATTGGCCGTCACGTACGTACAATGTGTGTCCTCATTCGTACACAGCAAAGCGGTTGAGTATTATTGGGTACAACGGAATCCATGCTGTCATCTTATGCCCCGGAGTATCCGAGCCCGGATATCCAGTCCTTCAATGACGAGGTTTTATATGGTATGATACCATACCGTGCGGCACAGGAAAGCAAAAGAGCGAAGCCACTACCATCATGTGCGTAGTTACATAACAAGCATGCAGGGTGGTCAGAATCGGAGCCCGAATGACAGCACACCACGTTCCGACCAACACATAAACCTTTTCGTGGACACGGGATCATCGACCCGGGGCCCGTCAGTTACATTGCCACTTGATGGGGGACCTAGAGAAAGAGGACAATATGGACCGCGGCCAAATTCTCCTCTGCACTACTTTGAAAGGTGAAAGCGTTCTTGTGATAAGCACGTTCGGCATTCTTACAACCCAGTCGTGAGGGTCGTGGGCCCAGCCACATTTCTCTGAGGATGATATTCTAGTCCATTGTCATATAGCCGCACTTACTCCACCTGGATCACTGGCTCGCTAAGCAGAACATACTATGCTAGCAGACCGGGTTATCCCAAGCATGCCGGTGAGTAAAATAGCAACTACGTGCTTCATGGCATGTCTGGGTTGAGATCCAAATCGAAGATGCCCATGTTGAGATTGCGGGGTCTCCTTTGAACGGGCTGGCTGATGTGTTCTGCTGGCATTCGTGGTCTCGGCACATTTGACGTAGTAGGTTCCTCGTGCTGTACATTTATTGCTAGTCAAGCCTCGTTAACGCTTGTTATTGCGAGTTTGACCGGGATCGACCTACCTTCGCCAATTGGCTGGAACTCCCCTATAGGACCAATGGGACCCTCCCCCATTAAGCGGGACCTGCTCAGGACAGCCTCTTGCGGGAAGGGCGGACGGAACGCATAGGGCTGTGGTTGGTGCGGTGCCTTGGGATCGATAGCCGCAGCGGGTGGAGCAGAAGTGTAGTCCGCAACCTTTGTTGCATAAGATATCAGAGAAGTATATGAGATAGCCGCTGTAAAAGCTGGTGAGACCCCCGACTGACTTCGTGATGGACGAACACGAACATTTGGTAGCAGCATCTGAGGCCCTAACGCGTTCTTCACCTTCTTCTATTATAGCCGCAAGTTCTGTTTGACCGTGACCAAGGGTCTCAATGATCTCGAGCAACTGGACGTCCAATTCATGGACTTCCGCCAAAAGCGCTTCAATTCGTCGCTGCTTCAAAAGATGTATACGAGACTTCCGGAGAGCTTCTGCCAGTTGTTCATCGCACGCAGCCAAGGCAGCGACAGGCGGATCAGGCGGAGTCTGGGAAGAGCTCAAGGTTTCGAACAGGGCTCGTGCGAGCGACTGCAGCTGATTTACTGGTCGTAACAATGTATCTCGCATAGGTTCATCCATGGGTACCTCGTCTGTGGTCTGCATATTGAATTGTGAGAATAACGACAGAGACGGGAGGAGACTGAGTTGCACCTCCAACCTTCACTCCAACCAGCGATGGCGTCGCGCAAGAAGACCGCCTTCTCGCAGGCCGACATTGACCAACAACTCCAGCAGATACACTTGCTGGACTCTTCTTCAACCTCTGAGAATCTCGAGCAACTTGCGCCTATAATCAAGCAAATACACGCCACCCGACAACAAGACGCTTTCCTCCGCACGCTCAAGGGTCTCGAAGAGAGCAAGGAGTCGGAGATTCAGACAATATGTAGCGACAATTACCAAGATTTTGTGTCTTCCGTGTCCACACTCCTCAAAGTCCGGTCCTCGACAGATAGTCTGCGAACTAGGATCACATCGCTGGACGATAATGTCAACCAAGCAGGAAAGGCACTAGCAGAGAAGAAGAAAGCCCTATTGAGGGCCAAGACGACGGCTACCAACCTTGACGAAGCGATCGAGACTCTTCAGGCTTGCCTGCGCTTGCTCGACCTTGTAAACCGGATTGGCGAACTTATCAAGCAGCAAAAGTATTATAGTGCACTTCGAGTAGGTGAACGATAGCCCCTAATGGATAACTGTGACCAATCAATCTGCAGTCGTTGGACGAGATCCAAAGCTTGCCGCCTACGTCGCTCTCTCAGACGCCGTTCTTTAACCACCTCCTCACGTCGCTACCTTCACTCCGAATGCAAATCAAAGATGCCGTGACAGCTGCGAAGAATACTTGGTTACTAGAACTGCGCAATGTCTCTGGCCAAGTTGGGCTGCTTGCACTCGAAGCGATGGACCTCCGAACACGACGGTGGAAAGCTCGAAAAGACAAAGATCCTCAGCTCAAGCTCAGCCGAGTAGGCGGTGCCGTGGAGTTGATTACGAACGAGAAGGTGGAATGTGAGCACTCGATTGACGCGGCCAAGCAGTATATTAATTCCCCCCTACGATAGATAACGTATTGGATAACGACAAGCTCAAAGTAGACTTTAAACCCCTCTACCAATGTATCCTTATCTACACTGCTCTCGATTCACTTCCAGAATTGCGAAAGAGTTACCAAGCGGATCGCAAGACCCAATCCACTCTCATCCTCTCCTCTGCGCTGGCACTTCAATCCCTTCCAGTCCTCACACAGGAAATCACCGGCTTTTTCATCAGCGAGACGCATGTCCTGCGTACAACTCGTGGGTTCAGGACGGAGAGTGAGGTGGAAGAACTATGGGAGGGGGTCGTGACGCGGCTCAACTCCTCTGTCGGCACCGCACTGGAACAGGAATCTGACCCGGATATCTTTTTGGCGGTGAAGGAATGTCTACTTGGGTTCATCATGACTATGGAGGTTTGCGCTCCCTTCCCACACAACAGAAGGTTTACTGAAAGCAGCTCTTTGGTAGGGGTACAACTATGACTGCCACCAACTCCACGGGCTTATCCTTATTCTATTTGAAAAGTATGCCAAGTTGCTGGAGAATAAATACGGCGTTACCTTTGATCAAGTGAGACCTTCTCCTTTCAAATTCCCTGGGCGTAACCCTTCTCCCTAGATCGTACTTGACGACGACAATACTCCCATCCGCGTTGATACCAAGGAGCAGCGTAACGCGGTGCTCGACTTTTGCTGGCTGCGCCAAGGTTTATACGAGGAACTCTGCAAGTGAGTGCCGATTCATGTTCAACAGCTGGGATTGACGTACCGCCAGACGTGCGCTGCCCATGTCCCTTCCATTTTCCCTCACATTCTCCCGTTGTTGTAAGAATGTAAGTCACCCACGTCTGTGTACAGAGAGGGGCGTTGATCTCTTCCAGATACGTGGCTTTGTACAGAAGTTCTACCAGTTCATCGAAGGCGTCTCGCAACATCACCGCGACATCGATGAATTACTTGGCAAGGTGCGCCAACTCCGTCGCATGTATCATGTTAATACTCAATCCATGCCTCGCAGTCGCTCGACCTCCTCCTCACCAAGCACATAAGCGACAACATCGCAACCCGGCTCAAAACCTCTTCTACCCTCTCGCAAATTGCCCAGATTGTCACGAACCTAGAGTACTTCGAAGTAGCCTGCGGAGAAGTTGAACAGTCCCTTGCCTCGTTGCGTACGGCCCAGCGCGGCGGGACGATTCACCTAACGTGCAGGGGGTCCTTCTCGAGCACGACGGAAAAGGCCTTGGAGCGCATTTCAAACATCATAGCGAGCAAGTTGCAAGATTCGTTTGAGCTGAGCGAGTACGACTGGACGCCCAGCACGCGAATGGACACACCGAGCGGGTTCCTATTCGAGATTGTGTTCTGGCTGACGATGAACGTCGATGGGCTGGTCATGAAGGACGTATATAAGGACAAAGCATATGATATGGCCATCAAACGGGTAGCGGACTGTTTGATAGTGAGCGTTGCCACTGGATTTGGGTTCGAAATTGTTACTAACTGGTGGATCTGGTAGGAACCACTCATTGAGCGCGACGTGAATAAGATCAACGAGGACGCGTTGTCCAATTTGCTCGTCGATGTTGACTTTCTCGAATCCGAGTTTCGCAAGATTGGCCATGGCCACTTGAATGCAGCGTTCCAAGAGCTGCGCACGGTGGGTCGCCTCGTATCGCGGGCAGTTCTGTCCGGTGCATAGAGTAGAGTAAATATCTGACCAACCGGAGAGCAGATGGTGTCCATCCCGCTCAACAACACCGTCTCGGAATTCCTTAATCCTCAAATGCGCGCGAGTGCATACGGCAACGTCAAGCCACGCAACCTACAGATCTTACTCGAAAAGCTGGCGAGGTACGGTTCGACGACGCGAACAGCCGCGGAAAGAGAAAAGGCGGAGCGGAGACGGAAAGAGGCCGAGGCTGTATCCAAGATTGCATGAACAAACAGAGAGTGTGAACATGCGTGTGGATTGTGTCTAAGTCTAGAAGGAGTCGTGATCACGTATATTCACGTCGCTTGATTGCGTCCACCTTCATTCATATGGCACTGCGGGAGAGTAATAAGGCAGGAGAGGAAAGGAAGACGAAAACGGGTAGGGTGAATGGAGCAGACAGGAACTACTACGAGATTGCGACAAAGTGGAACAAGTTTGGTTCGCTCTAGCTGCTGGCAGAAGCGTGGTAAGTAGATTCTGGGATAGTAAGTATAGAGGTACGAGGGCAAGAACGAGGCGCAGGCGGGAGCAATGGACCAGGAAAAAAGGTGCACGGGAACGCTCGTAAGACTCGATCACGCATGGCGCTTGCCGATGTTGGTGCTAAGCCACTCCAGACCCTCGTAGAGACCGTCTCCGGAGGTTGCACATGTGGCCTAAAGGGAAGTGAGGGTAGAGGGTGAGCGTTGGCAGAGGGCGTGAGGCGCCGACGCACCTGAATGAACCAAGTTCGTTGCCTGAGGCCGTGGAGACCGAGCTTGTCGGTGATTTCAGCGGCGTTCATGGCGTTAGGAAGATCCTGCTTGTTAGCGAAGACGAGGAGAAGGGCGTCGCGGAGCTCATCCTCATTGAGCATGCGCTGAAGCTCCTCACGGGCCTCGGCTACACGCTCGCGATCGTTGGAGTCGACCACGAAGATGATGCCCTGGGTATTTTGGAAGTCTGTAGGGCGGAGAGGGTCGTGAGTTGATCCGACCGAGCGAAAATTGGCGAGGGAAAAGAGACCCACAATGCCTCCATAGGGGACGGATCTTGTCCTGCCCTATGAGTGTGAGGTTGAGAATAGGTTACTTTACAAGTCGTATATGCTGAAGCATACCTCCAACGTCCCAGACTAGAGAGGCGAATGCCACGCGCGTGAGCAATCCGCCGCTAAACCGGAACACGTAACTACGCACCAGTGAACGAGATGTTTTTGTACTCGACAGTCTCTACGTTGAAGCCTGGAGCGGGGAATGAGTCTAGAGGGTTGTGATGCGAGTTGACATACCAATTGTGGGGATTGTGGTGACGATTTCACCGAGCTTGAGTTTATAGAGGATGGTCGTCTTGCCGGCAGCATCGAGACCGACCATGAGAATTCCTGAACGAAAGCGCGTCAGCGACGTGGTCAGTGGTGGGGATTCCATGACGACGTACGCATCTCCTTTTTGCCGAAGAGGGCCTGAAGAGCTTTGCTAAATGCCATACCCATGGCTACTGAAGTTCTGCTGCTGTAGTGGTGGAGAGGGGAAAGAGGTTGATGTTGGAAAAGAGACGTCCTTTGTCTTTTCTCAGCCTCCCGCCTTCCGCCTCGTCCCTCTCTACTCCTCTACTCCTCTGCCCTCATGATCACGTTCACTCCTCTCGCAGGCAGCGCCCACTCGACAAGACACCTTCCTCTCGCCTATCTCCTCCAGGTCGACGACGTAAACATCCTTCTCGATTGCGGCTCTCCCGACTGGCATCCGGAGCAATTTGGAAAATCAGAGGGCGAACCCACAGATGCTCCATTCTGGGAAACATACTGTCGCGAGCTCGAAAGGTGCGAACGCCCTCCAAAAAAATAGGCTGGCCTCAGGTTGCAAGCACGGGCTCTTACGAACACCTCTCTGATTCTCCTCATTCATGTATTCCTTACTGTACAGAATTGCTCCTTCAATAGACTTGGTTCTCCTCTCACATGGCGACCTCGCACACAGCGGTCTCTTCGCCTACGCCTTTGCGCGCTGGGGTCTGAGAGCATCGACATACACGACGCTTCCGGTGCAAGCCATGGCCCGAATAGCAATTCTTGAAGAAGTCACAGCTCTGCGAATGGAAGAGGACGTCGACCCACCAAAGCAAATCGAAGGGTCATCACCCGTTAAAGTCGAGGAAGACGCGATGGAGGAGGATCTCCATGAGTCTGTCCCTTCCGGTAAGAACGGTGTTCGAATACCAACCATTGAGGAGGTAAACGACGCGTTTGAGAGCATTATAACGCTCCGGTATTCCCAACCTACGCATTTGACCGGTCAGTAACACCTTACACTGCGGGTGACATCCCCTCACACACAAACCCCTAGGAAAATGTCAAGGAATCACCATTACCCCTTTTGCCGCTGGACACACCATTGGAGGTACAGCGTGGAAGATTCGTTCGCCATCAGCTGGCACCCTCCTCTACGCCGTCAACCTTAACCATCTCAAAGAGCGTCATCTCGATGGGTCGGTCATCTCGCTGAGCGCCACGGGCGGCATATACGAACCCGTCGCACGACCCGACCTCCTCATCACGGACGCAGAGCGAACATTAACGGTCAATTGCCGAAGAAAGGATCGTGACCGTGCTCTTCTGGGTAATCTAATCTCGTCACGCCACTCCCCCATGACGACTGACGCTCTCCGACGCTTTCCACAGATCTCATTACCCACACACTAAGCTCCGGTCACTCTTTACTTCTCCCCACCGATTCTTCAGCGCGTCTACTTGAGTTGCTGGTCCTAACCGACCAACACTGGGCGTTCTCAAAGCTTCGCGCGCCAATATGCCTGATCAGCAAAACGAGCAAAGAGTTGCTCACGGTCATACGGAGTATGATGGAATGGCTCGGGGGCACAATATCCAAAGAAGACGTTGGCGACCCCGGTGCGAAGCGAAACCAGCGGCGGAAGATTGGAGAGGACGAAGATGAGGCGTTGGGTGCGTTAGCATTACGATTTAAGTGAGTTTATGACGTCTGGATTTCCTACCGTTCGTGACTGATACACCTCTTGCAGGTTTGTTGAATTCTTCGGATCGCCCTCGGATTTGTTGCATGAGATTCCTTCCAAAACGCCAAAACTCATCCTCGCCGTCCCCGCCTCGCTCTCTCATGGACCCTCACGTGCGCTCTTTGCAGACTTTGCGGCCGTCCAGGGCAATGTTATCGTCCTCACCGGCCGGTCCGAGCAGGGCACGCTATCGCATTTCTTGATGGAGCGCTGGGAGGCTGCGCAGGAAGATACTGAACGCTGGCAGGACGGTAAACTTGGCGAACCGATACCACTGGATCGGCCGATCCAGGTTGAGGTATGTCACGTTCTCTCCTTCTCTCCAGATGGCTAGTTGATTTGGCGTCTACCTCTACAGCTCCGAAGCAAGATCCCTCTTCAAGGGGAGGAACTTACCGCCTACCTCGCGAAGCAAAAAGCGGACAAGGAAAGGGAAGCAAACGAAAAGGCTGCACTCGCACGGAAGAAGCAGCTAGAAGAGGAGGGCGACGATAACGACGACTCAGAAGCAACAGACTCAGATTCGGACTCAAGTGAATCTGTTGCTGGTGGTGGCGGCCATGGCAGACGGGGCGGCGTTGGGGATGAGATGGACTGGGAAGCGCTTGGGCAGGACGAGGCCGGGTTCGGGGGTAAACAGCAGGTGTTCGACATCATGGTCAAACCGCCTCCGTTGAGTAATGCGAACCTCAACGCTCAAAAAGGCGCAGCGTTCTTCAAGGCCAAGGACCAGAATACTGTCAGTGTTATGCAACGGGTCAAGATGTTCCCGTTTGTGGAGCGTAGGAGGCGCATGGACGATTTTGGTGAGATTGTGGATGTGAATGCGTGGTTGAGGAAGGGAAAGATGTTTGACGAGAAGGCGGAGGACGAGGGTTTAAAGGAACTGAGGGAGAGAAGAAAGGCAGAGACTGCGAAGAAGGTGAACAGGACTCCCTCTGACGAGATGTGCAGTGCTGATTGGGGAACAGGATGTGCCCGTCGAAGTGCCGTCGAAGTATGTTACCGAGGTGGTTGACTTGGAGATGCGATGTAAGGTGTTCTTTGTCGACTTGGAGGGAGTACACGACGGACGGGCAACGAAGAACATTATCCCGCATATCAATCCCCGACGAATGGTACGAAGCATTCTCTAACCTTGGTTCCTTTCACTCACCTATCCCTAGATCGTGGTCCAGGCAACAGAAGAAGCAACGGATTCCCTCCTACAGAGCTGTGCCATGATCAAGGCCATGACCACTGAGATCTATCATCCCAAGGTCGGCGAGGCGATCCGTATCGGCGAGCACATGCACAATTTCACCCTTGCGTTGTCGGACGCTTTGATGGCGTCTGTGAAGATGTCATCGGTCAGCCCTTCATTCCACTTTCTGCTTGAATGACGAGCACTGATACCTCTTGCAGTTCGAGGATAGCGAAATCGGCTTCGTTAAAGGCCGAATTACGATCCCCCCACACACCGGGGTCCCACTGCTCGAACCGCTGCGTCTAACAGGTCGGCAGGCCAACGGGAATGAGGGTGAGGATAACAGACTCGCACTAGAGAGTCTCAAAGGGACGTCCCTGCCTCGTGCAATGATGGTTGGTGACCTCAAGCTCACCGCTCTCAAGTCACGTCTGAACGGCCTTGGGATTGGGGCAGAGTTTGCGGGGGAGGGTGTTCTGGTGTGTAAAGCTAACACAGATAGCGTGGAGGACATCGTCGCTGTGAGGAAGACTGGGAGAGGTGAGGTGAGGGTTGAAGGTGGTGCGTGTGAGATGTTCTACACGGTGCGAGATGCAATTTATCAACTGCACGCCTTGGTCGAAGTTTAGTGTGACAGATTCGTTTTCCATTGTATGTAGCATAATCACGAGAGAGCCAAAGCATCTTTGTTGCTATATAAATTCGTTTATATCAGATATGTACTTGTGTGTTCTCCTGCCAAATTCCAACCACCCAATCGGAAATGCACCGGGCTAGCTCTCCCTTCGCCCAGGCTGCCATTGGAAAGGGAAAAGAGCTCGGGCCCGTCGAGAACGCCATCGAGTACAGCATCTTCGCCGGCGACTTTGCCGGCGATGTCACTCATCCGGGTAATGGATCGGGACACATCAATCGGGGGTCAGTTGGTGTTCCGTTACACTTGTGTTTGGTTGACTCCTGCCCTGACAGCGAGCAAATAACCTAACAAACTCTGACCTCACCAATGTCTTCCGCAATCCCAATCTCCGTCAACGTGGCGATTCCCCCGCCTCAATGTACCCTTCCATTCATATCATGCTTCAACGCAAAGGTCATGACGGACTCGTTCGGCGGTGTGTTCAAGGGTTACGGATTTGCTCAGTGCCTCCTTTTCTCCATTCCTCAATTGTTCTCCATCAGGACCGCACCTTCTCACAAGCGCCATTGCCGTGGTATGCTAGCTGGTGTGCTGTTCGGGCCTGATATTGATCAAATTCGCGCACTCACAGAGATCCAAGGCCTCTACTGCAAGTCTCGCCCCAGTATGTGGTGTTCGGTTTTGCGAAATGTGTCCGGTCTGACTTTCCGGTATCCCCCCTCAGTGCGCTTGTCCCATCCTATGGCGAAGAACGAGGCTGTATCCGCTGGTGGGGAAACGTCATTTACAGTCCCCTTCACAGTCCACAAGGCCAGCACCCCACGACGATCCAATGCCCTCGTAGCGTCACGAGCACAGTCGCTGATTCTCAGATCTCAAAGAACAACGACCGCAAGGAGTTGCACCCCGGCCTCGTCGACTGCATCGCGCAGCTGTCTAATAACATGGCCCAGCCTAGTTAGCATCGTCTGCAAGGCCCTAATCCGAATAACCCCGGCACCTTACCTCCCCCTGGATTGTCTCCCAACAGTGGGCCCACCAAAACCCCCACATTCGCACCGTGTTTGAGCACTTGCTCGGCGGGGCTCCATACCCTTCGGACCCTCTCAATACAACAGTGTGTACCAACCCCCCCTGCATTCGCGACCTTAATTCCCGTGTCGCTAGGTTTTTGTAGGTGGGCTTTCGCCGCGCAATCTCCGGGGCCACTCATATCCGAGGACACCCTTCTTCGTGCCATTTGGTCCAATTCACTACGCATGTTCATCTCATCTCATCTCTTGTGCATCTTTCGATTGTCTTTGATACATGCATCTCCCTAGGTCAAAGTCCCTACCGGAAAATCATGCGGCTTCACCTAATGCGCCCAGAAGGCCGACGCAAAGCGCACCATCGAGGCACGTAGCGGCTATTCGATCGGGGGCAGTGGGGTCCGCCTAAGGTGGGGCCACAGTGCGTACCTTACTACTCCTAATACCTCTGTTTACCTGACCGCTTCTAGACCGTTCCTCGGCCGCCCCAATCCCAGCCCCTCCGAACCCGACGGTCCCTAATAGGGGATCTTCCAGGGACCCATCCACCCAGTACCACCACTTCGGATCACTGACCAATGATCAAGTCAACCACATCATTGAACGCCTTCAGGATATCACTCTCAATAATGGTGATGGTCTTAGCCCAAACGGAGGAGCTGCGAGTCAACTGCGACGCATCCTACAAGCTGAGGGTCCTCCCCCTCCACCGCCAAACGCCTACGGGACACCTTATTCCAACGGCACCGGAAGTGGATATATGCACAGCGGAGGGGCGTACGGACACGGCGGGGTGTACCCGCCTCCGCCGCCGTCCTGTGGCGGCGAGTTCGGCCGAGGCGACGGATATGGCTACTATGGCGGTGGTGGTGGATACGGTGGGCACCCTTCGCGGGGTTACGGAAGCGCCATAGGTATGGGTCACGCTGTTTATGGAGCTGCTGGGGTCGGGGCCGGGCCGCCTTCTGTCCTCGAGGACCAGGTCCTAGGCACCTACGGTGGTAAACTCCAGAACTCTTCCGCTCGCCCTGCCCCTTACGAGGGCGGATACGGTGATGGAGCTGGGGATTTTGGACGACTTGCCCCTCGGCCGTGGTACATGCGGTGTTGCGTATGGAGGATTTGGCGGTTACGACGCTATGGTAGTGCTGTACGGGTACTTGGAATGGGTATGAGCAACGGAGGTGTCGCACCCGGTGGGGTGGGTGTTGGAGAATCCGCGTTCGACGACACGCACCCACAGTTCCCCACTACGCCTGATATCCTTTGTGGAGACTCACTCTATGGCCTCCTCAGCGCTGGCCGTAGCAACGGGAGGATGGAACTGATGGAACTGGTATGGGTGGAGGACCCGGTGGCCCCCATTCGGCTCCGGGGGATTCTTCGGGCGCTGGTGAGCTCCCTGGGTTGTTCTCCTCCTTCCACGTTGGTGGAGGTGCTCCCGCCGCGGCCACGACTGCGACGGTGCCTGGTCGTGCTGGAGCGTATGCGTCGAGGTATACCTAAACAATGAGGGGATGGATGAAATTGAGCTTGTGTAATACCGGTTTACCCAAGCCACTTTCGACTTGACATACGACCACCGACCCACATACGTTACACACATCCGTATCCGACTCCTTATCGTACATATCACCAGCAAATGCGAATCCCAGCACAGCAATGGCCGCCTGTGGATGTCACACGGCTGTATAGCGCCCTCGACATTCGACATGATCCTTATTGCACTCGAGTGAACAACCCAACCCTGCAACCCACCGCGCTGTCTGCCTTCCCCTCTCTCCCCATGGCACAATAATACCATGGATATACTGAAACGAGAGGAACCAACCCGCCCCTCACCATTCGTGCCTGCTTGCTTCCTCTCTCCTTACCACTCCAAGACTCTCGTCTCTCTGTCACATAGGGCTCTTCTCTTTTGCTCTCCGTGTTCTCTCGATGAAATCGTCTCTGGTGTATTTCCGTTCGCTCCGTTTCGTTCTCCCACGCTTTCTTTGGACCCCACCGCCTGCTGCTGCGTTTGTATTTGCCCCTCCGTTTTCCTAAAGAATATCGCGTAGTTTTCCCCCAGCCCTTCCAGAAGGGATACGCATCCTTGGGTTATGAACGTTTCCTGATTAAGTATATGCTCAAGGAATATTCTCGATTCGATTTTCACGTCTGCTTTGCTTTCGAACGCTAGTTCAATTTTCATTTCAAGTTAATTTTCTTACATCGTCTTTACTTCTGTGCCTAGCTGCTGCGTACATCTCGCAGGTTGGTTGTCTATGCAAATAAATACGATTCTGCTGTACTGTCACGAATGACGTCGGATGCATGTCTCTTATTTGGCGGCTGTTGGATATTGTCACAGAATGAGGAGCTTAAGGGGAGACGGGATCGAGCTTTAATAACCACCGAGCATCCCATACACCAAATTATGTACAAAAGTTTACGAGGAAAGGATGGCTAGCGTTGTGCACTGTTGAAGATTTGGGGCCAATCGGTTCCAAAGACAAAGTCTTCAAAATCAAGGGTAACTGATCGAAGGTCAGATGTGAGAGGCATTGTAACGAGAACGGGTGAATGGAGGCCATGACGACAATCTAGGGGTACCCAATAGAGTAAGCCGTGGTCTGCATCTCTGACCCAACCATTTGAGTTGGGCCGCGAATAAAAATGAGCATGAAGTGGATTACGAGAGGGGGATGGTTGATGTGAAAGTGGCTCCGGCACACGGATGGTGTTACTATTAGATCCAGAGACAATGTACTGCCCACTGGGAGAGCAAGCAGCGGACGGCACATTCGCAATTTCTCCCGCTAGAGGCCAGCCAACTCCAGAATTAGTCTCGGCATCCCAAATTTGAATGGACTTGTCGTGAGATCCAGAGGCAATGTGCAACCCATCGGGAGAGTAGGCGACGGACAACACACTCTCGCTATGCCCCTCCTGAGGTTTGCCAACTGCAGCGCCAGTCTCGGCATCCCAAATTCGAATCGTCTTGTCACCAGATCCAGAGGTGATGTACCGCCCATTGGGAGAGTAGGCGACGGACAACACACTCTCGCTATGCCCCTCCAGAGGTTTGCCGACTGCAGCACCAGTCTCGGCATCCCAGATTCGAATCGTCTTGTCATGAGATCCAGAGGTGATGTACCGCCCATCGGGAGAGTAGGCGACGGACCACACACTCGAGCTATGCCCCTCCAGAGGTTTGCCGACTGCAGCACCAGTCTCGGCATCCCAGATTCGAATCGTCTTGTCACCAGATCCAGAGGTGATGTACCGCCCATCGGGAGAGTAGGCGACGGACCACACACTC
>Ga0307515_10005853_pt1 | contig 24806 bp, 22 predicted proteins | sample 17_EM_MG_FD_194513 | JGI IMG/M metagenome (GOLD analysis project Ga0307515, IMG submission 194513) | Populus trichocarpa ectomycorrhiza microbial communities from riparian zone in the Pacific Northwest, United States - 17_EM | ecosystem: Host-associated > Plants > Roots > Unclassified | place... | reverse complement strand
CTGGGAGCAAGCTGGTAGCAGTGGATTCGGCTTTGCTGGTAGGGGTGAAACTGGCTTTGCTGGGAGCAACTTACCTCTCTGACAATCTGACTTCGCTGGGAGCAAGCTGGTAGCAGTGGATTCGGCTTCGCTGGTAGGGGTGAAACTGGCTTCGCTGGGAGCAACCTACCTCTCTGACCATCTGATTTCGCTGGGAGCAAGCTGGTAGCAGTGGTTTCTACTTCGCTGGTAAGGGTGAAACTGGCTTCGCTGGGAGCAACTTACCTCTCTGACAATCTGACTTCGCTGGGAGAAAGCTGGTAGCAGTGGATCCGGCATCGCTGCTAGGGGTGAAACTGGCTTCGCTGGGAGTAAGCTGGTGCAGGTGGATCCGGCTTTGCTGGTAGGGGGGAAACTGGCTTCACCGGGAGCAAGCTGGTACAGGTGGATCCGGCTTCGCTGGTAGGGGTGAAACTGGCTTCGCTGGGAGTAAGCTGGTAGCGGTCGATCCAGCTTTGCTGGAAGAGGTGAAACTGGCTTCGCTGGTAGCGGTGGACCCGGCTTCGCTGGCAGGGGTGAAACTGACTTCGCAAGTAGCAGTGAATCTGGACTCATTGGAAGCACACTGGTAGGGGAGGATCTGGCTTCGCTGGTAGCGGTGGATCTGGCTTCGACGACACTGGGCAGTGGTGTATAACGTACAGCTCATGAATGAATAATCTCAGAGTAAAATACCTGATGGTGGTGATGGTAATGGTGGTGGAGATGACGATTGAAAAAAGGGGGTTGATAGAACGCATGCAGTATGAGAACTTTGCTTCATTCTGTAATTAGATATTACACATGGTAATACTTGTGTAGCATTCCCATAACACTTATCTAATCGCCAAAGTACGTGGTAGGCAGCCATAATCTATAGTAAACAATTGTACCACAGTGGTGACAGGGATATATTATGTCCGTTATGGTTGCACCGAAGCTTTTCCCAATGCAACAGTTCATACAGAGAAATAGTGTATGGTTAATTTTCTTTAGAAACATTATTGGTGCTGCTGGTGATGATGATAACAGCAGGATGATTCTTTTAGTATGTTTGTCTTGATGTATACATTGCGAATTTAGAGTTCAACTACTCAGAAGTTGTATTTGCCTTTGAATGGTATTATGAACCCCAGCTCCAGGTGAATTGCAAGGTTAATTGAATTGGTTGGTACTAGAATTACATTTTTTGTTTTACAAAAGACATTCACGAATTCTGAGTACCCACTGGCGAAGAATTCTCCCTCTGTAGTAGGTACCCTCATATCTGCCGCATCTAATCTGCATTAGTCTATGAGTTTGAGAACATGGAGGTGGAGAAGATGGAGTAATCCAGGAGGCCTTGTTGTTAATGGTTTACTTATAAGGGGCTAAGTCCTGCTATCCAGTAATTTAAGTATTTCCTTGGTGGGGCCCTTCTTCCTTAACTGCTGCTGCTGAACCCTACTCATCACAGCCAGCGCTTGGATCCATGTTCTAACCTGGTGAATCGCAAAAGCTTCCTTCAAACATCGCTCCCAGACACCCTGGGCAATACCCAATCTGTGGAGTACCTTCTCAGATGACATCATCGATAGTTGGAGGTTCATTCAATGCAGCAGCCCTGAGTAACTGTATATCTGGACCTCGTACCAGATGCTGGTCGTTGACGATATCATCATCGGCCGTTGAGACCTATGATGCCGCTACTATAGTCATCAGAGTTATATCCTCCGCTCAACTCCCGTTTGGTACTAGCGAAAAAGTCAATTGATTCTGTGGGAAGTAAATATCTGGATTCCATTTGTGGAACTATGGTAAGCCAAGTACTACATCATACAGCCACATTGGCATAACTGGCATTTATGATTTGTCTAAGAGTAGGACATAGTCCAAGTACTGAACTGTGATCGCTATCTTCTGGCTGACTATTATATGTTGCATTACCCCTTAATTCAGGCCAAGGGTGGTGACATATACTACCCCATGTGATATTCCCTGATGCTTGACACTCCTCTGGGTAACAAGTATACTAGTGGCCCTGCAGTAAATAAGAGCCCATTCTGGTAGAATATTGACAATGTTGTTCTGTATTTGAACTTCATGAACATGTGCCAAATCCAGTATTTCAGTGCGGTATAGATATTGTCTTAACATTCTTGCACTTGGGCTCACAAGAACAACCCTTGGTTTTAGTGAGAACCAATGTGGTTGGACTTTGTCCAGAGTCACCATTAGTGCATTTGTCCCCATTCTCTCCATCTTGAGCTGCATCTTCTCAAACCGTCTCCCCTCAGCTAGATTACAAGAGAGTTATACAAGTATTTTGCCTTGCTGACTGCCAAAGGATTGTTGGCACTTGACATGTAGATTGCCGACTTTATCATCTCTGACTTTGCCATCCCCAGGGGTGATTGTATTTTGGTAGTTGGGCTGCATATAATACAGGCAGTGGAAGGATTTATAATCATTGCAGCTACACTGCAGGCCTTGTCCATTGGCTTTCCACAATGTATAGGCCTTACCGGTTATCTATGGTACCACAATTGGAACTTTCCTGCTGTCAGAAAACTTATTGGACTTTTCGTGCTGGGATGGATTCTTCAGTATATCCCTGGTTTCAGAGATAGATTGTTGGAAGTTATGCCTTCTAATGCCACAATGAGATTACTTCCCCAATGGCATCTATTGTTGCTGCTTGTTGAACTTCTCCAGTTCAGTTTCACCATCAGCTGCTCGATCACGAAGTTTATCAATAGAATGTACATCTCATTCACTTTGGTAAATGGCTTGAGTTTTCGTAGTTCATTGTATTTCAAGCCTGCCCAGACCACTATGTATAGCATTCCTTGAATCTGCCCGTCATCTCACTTGGCAACTCTTCAATCATTCCATTGTCAGCGGTGTATGATTGCATGTTCTTGTTGGCATTGCAGCTACCCTGCCAAAAGTTATGGTATCATTTCATTGCCACATAGAGTCTCCTGCCGATATCATGCCACATCATCAGGATTTCTCTGATGAACAGTTCAACCTTGAGGAGATATGGTCCGTTATTTATTTCTTCACTATCATTGCAGGTATCTAAATCAAGTGAAGTGGTTATTTCGATGCGACGATCAGTAAGGTGGGCCCACGTCTGAACATTTTCGAGGCATTTCTAAGCCTTGATGCTGTGAGTCCAATGGTGGTGATTCTGAGTCCGGAAGTTCAGTTGAACTCAGTGGGGACAGTTCCCCAATTGTCAAATACCAGTGCCATAACCTTTGGGCTGTGCCATCTTTAACTTCCCCATTTAGTCAAAAGGTGACAATCCACATTATTCTATCAGTTTGGTCTTCTGCTTGACAAGGAATTCAATTATCTTGGCCTGCTGCTCAACCATCTTTGCCAGATTGACCAGTGGTGGTGCCAGTTGTTTGATATAATCATGCATGGAATCATTATTTTTGAGAATAGCATTGCCACAATTGCTCTTGTCATTGGATGGGGGGTCCTTATTGTTATTGATGATTCTACATTCATGATCAGAAGCTTCCTTGATTTCCACCTGCTGTAGGACACTAGGTGTTACCGATTCAGATGTGATTTGACTGGTTACATGCAGAGGGTCACAACTGATCAACATGCAACTTGTGTCCCTGTTCCCACACTCACTAGCACTACAAGGAAGTCGTTTATTTGTTCTTTTAGGTGGCATTGGAGTGGACGATGGAGTAGAGGTTTTTGGAGATTGTGTGTGTTGTAACTTGTCTACAAAAGGTGAAAGACTTGATATCCTGAAAGTGATATGTAACTAGTAACAGAAAGTCTGAGATTAGTATAGGGGTATGTATATGCATATCTGGCTAAGTATTATCAAAGATTGCATTTGAAGGGATGCAGTTGCAAATAGGGTCAGAGTGAGTGCAAGTATATATAGAGATGGTAAGATTCTCAAGAACAGTCAATTTAAGGTTGCAGCTCACCCAGCTACATTACATGCCAGTGTAGTAACCCTAACTGCTAATATAAGACCTCCCTGTTGCAGTTGTATAATGAACTCTTCATAATCAAAATCACTGTTGACCCATTTCTCACTTGGTTTGGAGTACTATACTGAATAAATTAACTTGATCAGGATTGGTTTTGGAATAGCTATCTATGTTTATACATTTAACAAAGTGGTAACACGAAATTCACATATCAGTTGAAGAACAAACAATTCTCTATGTTCCAGTATACCTGGCATCAAGTGATGATAATAGTTATGGAGTAGACGTTTTGAACTGAAAAGATGATATATACTTTACAAATAAATCTTATTAAAACGAATTGGGATTGACATATAATACTTCAAAGGTAGACTGACTAGTTGTCAATGTGAGCATTGGCAATAACATGTTTTGAATTCATTTGAACATTGTTCAAATCAGTCAATTACATGATAAACATGACAGAGACATATTTTTAGCAGGCAGAATATACCATATGATCAATTTTACCTTTCAAAAGCATTGAAGATATCAAATCTATCACTGCTGGAGGTTTATTCAGTTGTTGATTAATGTTTTAATAAGCTTTTGGAATGGTTTTTGTATCAACTGCAGATGTATGATAGTAAAAGTAGTGATTCTGGGAAAGAATAGTACAATAATACCATTTGATATGGGAAAGTAAGATATTTAGTGTAAAATAGTGAATATTTAGATGGTATTATATTTGTGCTATTTGATGTATATAATTCTTTGGAGTGCTAAAGACAATAGTGTAGATAAACTACAGAGAGAAATTGCCATAATACATTAAATCTATATTATAAACTGACCGAATATATTGTTGAACTGAATATGCTTACCTTACCAGTCATTGACTCATCAGGTAATATCTGCTTGATTAGCTTTGAAATGCAACAGAAATTAGTATCACCATCTTTAATAACATATTGCAACGTATGAACTGTTTATAGCTATTATATCAATATTGATACTGTGGAATTCCAAATTGCATTATGGGAATTAACTACAGATAAAAGTGAAATTGAATGTAATGTCGGTAGTAGTTGATAACAAGTAGAACATATACCCATCTGATCCATGATATTCGCAAGCTACACATTGTAATGTTGATTCTCAAAGAATTAGTAGAGCAAACTTTAGTTACCATATAATATATGGTATAAGATAATATATAAATAACATATTCCTGATGTTGATTTCTGTACTTGTGTACTATTGTTATTGTAAATCCAATCTATTTTGCAATTCTTTTGTAATTTTTTAAGTAACTATCATTACATTTGTTGTTATTTCTATTAAGTCATATTATCTTCTCTATTCTTCCAACATGTAAAAACATACATAAATAAATATAATATAGTTCAGAAGTAGAAAGAAGATATTGAAAAATAGAATAAGATTTTATTTGATAAGCAAAATGATAATTATCAAAAGATTTATAAAGTATATACGAAATACAGAATATTAATATGCACTTAAGCAATAAGTTAGAAATATGTAGTACTTAAAGAGTGACAAGTAGAGTATATAATGATGCAAAACTCAAACTGTGATTCAAAGGTTAGAAATCTAATCAGGGAAGCCAATATAATCTTCAGATAGATATAACATACTGTGCATACAACATATCCCAGACTGAAGAGTATATTTTCTGCCATGATGGTATTATCATTAGTTTAAACTGAAAAGCTAGTATGTTTAAAATTTTAAGTTTTCAATCAAGTAATATTATTTATATTAATTGTAATATATACAATTGACACATTTTCTGAAAGCTTCTATATATTACAATCTTTTAGAATTTGCATAAATTACAAAGTATAACAAGTGAACTTAGTGCAATCATTATATTCGTATTAAATTTTGTTTTTAGTTAAATGTTAATGTATCATACTAAAACAGAAAAACTACTTTGGATGATGGAACTGAACTGAATGACAATTTTATTCTAAATAAAAGTAATATATCAAAGTGAGTATTTGTACATAGTTGTTACTAGTTCTATCGTATAGATTTTTTTGATTTTTTGAAGAACAACAGAAGAACCAGTACTACTATAGATGCTGTTAGATTTTTGAAAATGTATCAAGTAAAAATTTGAAGAGTATTTGGATTAAGAGAAAGAAGATTTTAACAGAATAGTTCTAGTATTGAGAGGTGGCAAAGAATAGTAAAACTTTGACAAATGTAACAACCTGTATAGTTTGGTAATATTTTGTATATTTGTTGTTACTTTTTAATTTGTAAGTATATTTGCTCTATTGGACAATGCTAATAAAACTGCCAACATTGGGTTTGATGTTTCATATTGGGTAGGTTTGGAAAGTAAATAAATTCAATGATAAAGCAGAAAGAATAGCATTTGATTAAATAAACAAAAATAATAGCAAAATAAAGTATTATAAGTAGTTGCAATTAGTCTTTCTATATTGCTATTTATACACTGACTGATACTTTCTGAAAGATAATAGATTGAAATGTCTATTGGCTTTGCTTAGTAAGGTAAAGTGACATCTGAAAACTATGGTCCCAACTTATTACCATCAGTACTGTGATTATTGATTGTAGAATTTATATGAATATTATATAAATGAGTATCCATTGCAGCTTTTTAAGCTCACCATACAGTGGCAATTGGTGTTTACAATCTATTGTAATACTTTGTACAACTTAAATTTAAATTGAAACTTCCAATATATTGGAATTGTTTGAGATACAATCTGATTACAGAAAATATCAAGAAGAATATTTCGTTTGGCTATGGATATTCTGTATAGTCCGGACTCTAAATAAGTACATCTTTAGCTGATTGCTGTTAAAACACAGTATATGATAACTGTACTTTTATCAATATATCATAATAGTTAAACTACCCAGATTTTCAATATTGGAGTAATCAACTAGATAATATTCATAATAATATTTTAAAGTAAGCATTATTGAAAATCATACCAGGTAGTAAATATAAATAAGTACATTGGATTGGAAATATGTAAGTAAGTGATAAAAAGGTATAAAAATGAAAATAATAGAATAAAGATGTACTTTAAATAAATTAGTATATCTGATAGACTCCTCTGGAATTAGCTATTCTCAATTTGCTGTACTCAACCATATAATCTTAGTAATATAGGGGTAATACAAAACTGGTGAAATTATACTGGTATTGAAATATCAATATTACCTACAAATATTTATATTATATTAAGCAGTTAAATTTAACACAAAATCTGGAAGAATAAAATAAAATCTATTATTATAAAAAAGAGAATATATAACATACAACTGAATATTTTTGTAAACATATTACTGAATTCTGTGTATGATAATGGAGAATATATTGTTAAATCAAGTAATGAAAGGTACAATACACTGTACTAAACTTGGATATGTCAGTATAAAGCATGTCGCAGACATTTACACTACATCTGCAAGGTACTATATATTACAACATTACTCTTTATCCCCTAGATGACTTCAAAATATTCATATTAGTACACTACAATTACAGCTATTGAACTTTAGGTTATCATTTTATGATTTCAAATTACATATGTTATATAAGTATTGTTTTTAGATACAACTTCAATGTAATTGTATCCACTGTAATTTAATTGCTGTTGATGTTAGGTAAATATTCATTACACATTTATAATAGTGCATAAATCAATCTAAAAGGAATTGTTGGTATTTCTACAGCAGATTCTCACTATTATATAGAAGCAATTGTATACCCTAACCCTTTCAGGATGCCTGTTTGCATTGCTGTTGGTAGCAGAAATTATTAAAACTATCATACAATTGTCTGGATATGGAATGGTATTTATAACAGATTTACATACTTATGTCCAAAGATAAAGAGGAACATTCCCATGAGCTTTGAAATGGTCAGCAGGGAACATCAAATGTATCACAAGTACTGACCAATAGAGATATACTAACAAGCCAAGAAAGTAGAATAAATTAACTTCTTGGACTTCCGCACGAGGTTTCTTGATGAGGAATTGCGTTTCCTCTATTGCGGCGCGCGAAAACCCTGCTTTGGCCATTTTGGCCATATTCAAGGCAAGGCGCATGTCAGACTGTTCTAGCTGTACCCGACCTTCTTGCGTTGCCACAGTTGCAGACATGTTGAAAACCTACAAGAAATTAGTTGCTGCATCTACATATCAGATTCAGCTAGTACCTCTACCATATACGCTTGCATAGCATCCTCTAACGTGGTTAAAGTTTATTTGGTCCACTGTTCGGGATTCTTATCACTGAATTCTTGCGGGAAAATCCCAGAGCTGACAACATCCTGACGTTCGATTTGCTGGACTGAGCGGACAAATGACTTGGTCAACAATGGAGGTTTCCCATTACGGGCGGCTATAAATTGGTAACGCAGCTCTCTATGTACACAAGCTGTATGTTATATCATTAGTTGACGGTCGTTTACCTCGATTCGACTATACTCACATCTGATTGCGTGCTGCTTCTTGTTCTTGCCGCTTCCGGTCTGACGGACAATGTTCAACTGTGCGTCCAGGGTCATGTTTTCGGTGGCTGCATTTGAAGCGTTGCGGTGAGCTAAGTCTTGTCTGCATTGTAGTTGGGTCTCAGCGGGTGGTGTATTGGAAGAAGCGCTGGTTGTTCTGCTCGATTCTGTTCCAAGCTCACTGTGCTGAGGTGTTTGTGGAGCCATGATTCGCTGCAGTGGAAGTGAAATGATGATGATAACAAAAAGAAGTGGGAAGTCCTGAGCAAGAAGATAACAAAAAGAAGTGGGAAGTCCTGAGGAATATATACTTAGTTTCAAGTCAAAATAGCATGCGTAACAGCCAACTTGAATGTACTACCCAAGCTGAATCCTGCTGCGCATAGCGGCTGGTTGCACGGGTCTCCAACCGTCCTGCGATATGCACCAAGTCCGTGCGATGTTGTTCGTTTGATTATGGGGATAAATCACGGTGAAGAACCGCCGGAATGTCAGGTTTGTGTGATATACACAGTACATTCTTCGACGGAAAGGACGTCTGCTGATGGTTGTCTCAAGACATCCCATGGATCTTACATGAACCAGACACTAAATGATGCACGGTTACCATTGCTATTCCCAATTCAGTGACGGCAAAACGTAGATTTTGCTGTGTTCAAGTCGATGAAGCGCACCAACCGAAACATAAAAGACGCAGCTTGCCTCTATGTGGTCCATATCTTGCAACATTCAACATCTCGTCCAGCAACAAAGTCAACACAAAATACAATGGTCAATGCTCCGAAAAAAAACCTTTCGCCATTACCGGCAGGCAAATATGGCAAATTGATAAAGCGTTTCACACCACGATGTCATCAAACGAATGAAGGCAAGTGTTGCTTGGAAGCAGAAACGGACCGAGCTCTTGGAGCGTTGCGCAGCTTGCGATCCAAAATGTAGCTGGCGGCGGGGATACAACTCAAAACACACTTTTCAAGAAAGGAAGAGAAGGAGAAATCGATCGAGGATTGTGTGGAAAGAGAGACCGCTGTGGCGAGAAAGCCAGTTGAGGACGCAGAGACAGCAATTGAGTAGGCGCAGGAAGAAATGACAAATGCTGAAAACGCGGGATTGACAACCACCAAGCCTGAAACAACATTTGAGGAGATGTTGAATGCCATCAGAGATAGTCTTAGTGATATTGCAAGTTCCGATGATGGGGAGGATGGGGAAGACGAGGATGATGATGAACATAATCCTGAGCTGGGCAAGCTTAGTGAAGATGACGAACCCGGCTGGGTGATGGGCACAATCTCGCAAACAGTACAGCATCGCCTGGAGCGTTTTCGGCAGAAGCAGATGAAGCTTGATGAAGTGATGCAAATAGGCTGGGTAGACGCGACTGACTACTCCTGTGAGAGAGATAAGAGGCACGGGACTACCGAATTGAAGGTTCCGGCGGTCGTTCAATCGCAAAGAGAAGTGGATGCAACCTGGTCAGCGCCGACGACATTTGGTGAGCCGATGGAGACCATTGACAGCGTCTTTGGAAAATCGCAAATGCTGCAAGTGACTTCTCGACTGGGGAGTAGTCAAATGAGGCTTGGATTGCAGAAACCCCAAACACACGAAGGCATTCAGTCCCTCCCGCCCGCCCCAGCGCCAGATTGGTCAACAATTCAGATATCAAAACATGATGAACCCGCAAGCTATAACCCCTGCACTCAGCATCCCAAACCAATCATCATATAGACATCGGATTCCGATGAGGACATGGTGAGGGCTCCTGCATTGACATAAGAATGAATAGGTAAATCGGTATTCGTGACGATGTATCACTTCGAAAAGCAATACATCAACCTCTCTCGCTACATGTCAGCTGTTACTCGATTTCAGTGACCAAATTGTGAGACATGATCATTCGTCTCTGCATGTGCAAGGGTCGGGTAGTCCATGCCAATGTTCTAGAATTCAAATCGAATTGACTGACAACCAATGAACATGATATCATCCTGCAGTGTACTGATAAGTCAGGCAATTTAAACCGAATTAGAGACGAAACTCACTAACTCAATTTAAGTCAGTGCGGTCATACGAGTCATAGGTGAGGTGGTCAATGAACAACACAAATCCGGATGAATGATGACCGTCATGCTACATACCATTATGCTGCCAACTGCATAACTCTGTGCACAGACCCGGCGCACATGGTCAAGATTTTGATCATTGCTTATGGTAAGTCATAGAAATCTTGGTGAATGAGCTGGATGAGAAAAGGTGAGGAAGTCGGGCAAAATATATTAAAAACTAGTGTACGAATATATATGCGGTTAATTGCCAGCCATAAGCGCTGGAACGTGATAGGCTAACCTCATTTATCACACAGATAACGTGTCAAGTTGTGGATCAGAAATTGAGAGGCTTGAAAGCTTTTGGATTCAAATGTTTATACATAGAAACGGTTTATTGGCTGCCAATAACCACTGGATCCATATGTGCAGACAATTGTTGAGCATCCACTGACTGTTAGTATGTCATTAAGTTGAGCATCAACGGGGCGTCAACAATTTCTGGTCTTACATCTTTGGCAAACAAACGGCTGCATGGTCACATCCTTCCAAAGTGACTGTACTGGCGGTTTTTATAGGCAAAACAGATAGTGACACGCTCGTTGAATCATCCTGGAGATGAGCGTCAACCATTCGTCAAAGAGTTTTGCTCTTGAATCTTGGATAATTGAAGGGTAAAGCAACCCATTCAACCCATAATCTTAGTATCGGCTGCCTCTATGGGCAAAAATGCTACCGAAGATATCGCTACCACATTCTGAAATTAACTGTCAATGGAGTGTCAGCGATTTCTGGTCTTGCATGATGGACACTCAAAGCGCTGTGCATCGATGTCAACCCATAATCAATGAATTGGCCGCCTTTATTGGCAAAAGTGTTAGTGATGAGATAGCTACCACCTCCCAAGAATGAGCGTCAATGGAGCATCAACGATTTTTGGTCTTGCATATTGCACACTCTAAGGGCTATAGATCGATGTTATCCCATAATCAGCTTATCGGCTGCCTTTATCGGCAAAAATGCTAGTGACGATACAGCTACCACCTCCTGAACATGAGCGTCAACGAAGTGTGCACAATGTTTCGTCTTGAATCTGAGACAATCTACAGGCTACGGAACATCGTTATCCCAGATTCAACTTCTCGGCTGCCTTTGATGGGAAAAATGGTAGTAACGATATTGCTACCACCTCCTAAAAATGATTGTCCATGGAGCTTCAAGGATTTTTGGTCTTGCATCTTGGACAATCTATGGGCTATGGAACGTCGTTATCCCATGTTCAACTCATCGGCTGCATTGTTGGGGAAAAATTCTAGTGACATTATCGCATCTTCCTCCTACAATTCAGCGCCCACGGAACGTCAACAATTTTTGTGGGGACTCAATAAGCTACACAGCATAAACTGCATAGTGTTGTTCCTGAATTGAGTCTTACACAGTCAGTCTTGGCAATATGTTGTTGTATACAACTTCGCAAATATGCATTCAATGTCTCACAGATCTGACTATTGATTGCTTGTAGCTCTAGTCAATATATAAGAATCCGCATCCTTCTATACTATAACGTGACCTTTGGCAACCTCTTGAGTCGGATCACGCAGCAATCCATTTCCTACCACGATGTCGGATTCAAAATCTGTATATACCTCATTGCTTGAGGTTATGATCTCGTCCAAGGATGAACGTGTCTTTATTTGTTATTTGAGCGACCTTACTTTGCAACCGATCTTCGATGTTTGGTGGGTATCAATGAATGTAGCCTCGAAGTGGCCTATTGCTTGGAATAATTCTAGACATGCGCCTTCGAGGCAATTCTATTTACACTGGAATTGAGGAGACCGGCAGCCCTGGCATCATATGTATCATTTGTCATTAAGTTCTTTGCCATCCATCAGAACATGGGACAAGCTCAATGGGGAAACACTTGCTGGCAAAAGCTCACATCGCAAAGTAAATCAAACTAACAGAGTCAGCGGTTGCTGAATTGACTAGTTTGACGGTCGATGAAACTGCTTTGGCCATCCTGCAGAGGTAAGGAAGTCGAGGAATCACAATAGTTAGTTCGCAGAGGAAAATCATATTTGAATTCCAGGTTGATCCATATTGACCGAAATGACAGACAAAATGTTCCAAACTGGCATCTAAGGACTTTGAAAGTTCAGAATTTCACCAAGACACATGCAATCGCTACCTCATGTTAGGATTTGTTTCGGCTCATATTCCATGGAACGCTATATAAAATCTAGAAGTAAGACGGTCGTATAATGCATTATGCGATGAACTTGAGCTGCCGTCCGCTACGTCCCTTTGCACCATTTACTGGAGGGAATATTCACTAACTGTGGATGCAATTACGAAGCTATTGCCGTCACAAAATCGAGATAGTTTAGCATTGGACGGATGGACATCAATAACAAACCCCCGATAACATCGGTCATCGATTAGTATATGGGTCGCAATTGAACATTGTGCGGAGTTCAACTCACTTTCGATGAGGTTGATCGCCTGGTCTTTTCATGTTTCGAAAGCAAATTAAGGATGATAGGTCAAGGGCCAAAATACTGGAGCGAGGCAAACCGTACATTTGAAGGATGTGCTTGATCATTCTGAGCTTACCGACAGCCTGCTGCTTGTAATTATGACTGTTAATGCCACCTCAAATTACTCAATGACACGTGAGCTGCAATCAACACTTGAGGCCTCTGGAATCGAGTGGCCTGCATTGAGGAACCACATACTGTGCATGGCGCACGTCATACAGCTGGCTTTAGGTGCATTCATGAGCAGTCTGTGTGTGAAAGGCCGGACCAAGACTTGGGAAGCCCATGAGGGCGATCAGCAATTTGGAGAGAATGGAAGCACAGGCATTGGGAAGAGTCAAAGACTTCGAAAAGAGGGCAATGCGAGAATCAATAAGGTGTCGGCCATGAGACCAGGTTTAGCAAAGACAATTGAGAAGGTACGTATTTCAGGATATTGTGAAAGTCCTGAAACAGACATTCATATAGCAGAGAATGCGTGCGGTATGAATTACGCTGACACCGGATCGTCCAAATGAGTTCATTGACCGTCAAAAAGCCAAAGTCCGCCTCGCAGTACTTCCGATAATAGATGTGAAGACCTGTCAGAACTCTACACCGGTATCCCTCGAGCGTGCTTACCAATTACGGGAATTCACACGCTCGTGGTTCCAAAATCGAAAAAAACACTCATTACCAGATCAGCATGAAACATTTCCGTCCGGGCGGAATGACTCCGTGAGAGTGGACACACCCCATCAGAGCTGTCTGAGATTCCCCGGTGGCAGACTACTCCGCGCCCGGCACGAATCCTACGTGCCACGTTGAATCTCGCTGTTCGATGGCATTTTCGCTGTTTCTTCTCGCTCTGTCGGTATCCTATCGTAAATGAACACCGCAGCGTTGTGGTCAAATGTGACCATACGTCGGAATGGGGTCATTGGGTACATCGGCAAGATGTAAATCGGTCCGAAAGTGACACGCAGGGTTCCATAAGCACAAGGCATTTCGTCTATCATATTCGTCATTGTTACATTCACAAGATTCGCTACCTCATATCATGGCATGCATTATTTAAGTCTCTCTATATATATTCAAATGGTCAATCTAGCCACAGATGGTAGTTGAGCATAATCGGAGGAGAATCTGCAGCGGTTCTAGCGCGAGGAGCCTAGGAAGAAAGTGAGAAGATGTGATATTACCTGGCCGTAAGAATCCACGCAATTGTGTGGATCCACCACATCTTGGAAAGATCGAGTGAGACCAAAAGTTGGGAAAGATAGAGTGTGCAGTTTTGTTGTATGATAAGATGAGATGAAGATGAGATGAGGTCTATCTACCCCGGGGTCTCCCGAATATGTACTCCCCATTGCTCAGTCCACCTCCGTTGCCCCTGTACCCCCGTTCCCCCGCCCTCGCTTGTGGATGATAAACTTGGAGGCTGTGATCGAGCGACCTGAGAGATGCACTTGGAGGCCGAGATCGAGTGAGCTCAGAGATACACTCTGAGGCCATTATCCAGCGAGTTTGGAGATGCACTTGGAGGCCGAGATTGACTGATCTCAGAGATGCACTTTGAGGCCATGATCGAGCGAGTTTGGAGATGCAATTGGAGTCCGAGATTGAGTGAACTCAGAGATGCACCGGGAGGCCGTGATCGAGCGAGTTCGCACATTCACTAGTGGAGGAGTACTTGGAAGCGGTCGATTTGGAGGGAGGCGCGATGGCAGCTGAGACTCTATTCATTGGTGAATTTGTAATTGTGGGAATGAAGAGCGTTGAGTACAACAACATCCACTGAGGGACAGGAAACTGGCTGGGAGCGGGAGACTATTGATTTTGGGATGATGCTGTACTTGATGTATGCTGTACTCGGTGTTGAGTAATGATCATGGCATGGAGAGATGAAGAGGGATGACTTAACTTCGTGTTCTTAGGTGATGGCAGAGTTGAGCACACGAAAGAGAGAGATCAGAGGAGATAGGGGAAATCATCATGAGACCCTGGGACTTGCGAAAATTCCATGTGCGAGTATATTTACCATCCCCAAAACGGCAGGTATGAGTCCTGATCCGGTGGGTAATAACACGAATCCAAGGTCTCCTAAACCCCATCATGCAAGTTGTACCCCTGATTGCTCAGGTCCGCTCAGATCCTTCATATTGTTCTCATCATTATCCCCCATCTCTCTTTTTCTCGTCCACACCTCTAACATTATCGCAGAACACAAAGTTGAGTCATCCCTCTCTATCTCCCCATGCCATGATCAAGAGTCAACACCGAGCACAGGATTACACCGAGTTCAGCTTACACTGGGTGCAGCAAATACCTAAGATTGTCTGTCATCCCTTCATTCTCACGATGATGAGTTGACCCCTGAATGTAGCCTCAGCTTCCGGCGTGCCTCCCTACAGATTGACTGCCACCAGCCAGCTCTCCATAAGAGCTGCAAAGGTAAAGTCACATGGTCACATTCCCACGGTTCCGAGTTAACAAACTGATCAAGAGAGTCTCATAAGCACCCAGCGCGCCTCCCATCGACAGTTTGCAGATTGACCACCTCCGATCCCGGTCGATCATAGCCTGCAAGTGCATCTCCACACTCGCTCGATAACAGCCTCGGAGTGCATCTCTTTGTTCACTGGATCATGGCCTTCACAAGTGCATCTCCAAACTCGCTCCATCACAGCCACAAAGTTCATCTCCACACTTGCCCCATCGCGGCCTGCAAGTGCATCTATGAGTTCAGTCGATCTCGGCCTCACAGCGCATCTCTGAGTTCACTGGATCCCGGCCTCCAAATGACTCGCGCGATCACAGCTTGGAGTGCATATCTGAGTTTACTCGATCTAGACCTCCAAGTGCATGTCAAAACTCGCTCAATCACGGCCTCGGAGTGTATCTCTGAGTTCACTCGATCGTCATCCTCAGGCGCATCTCGAATTTCTCCCAATCACCGCGTGCTGCCAGTCCAGATATACCGTATCTAGATAGGTAGCTATATAGATACATAGATACATAGATGAGAATACAAACTGAATGCATATGTTGGGAAGATCGTTGAACGATAAGTAGTAGCTAAGAGTTAACATCGCCAGGCATTGTGTAAACGGCTTCAGCATAACTGTAGCCCCTGCGAAGATTGTAACACACGTGTCCTGCTGATGGTGCCTAAACGTTACCACAAAGTGAAGGAGTACGTATGTAACACGACCCGTCGCCTGGGCGATGGGTAGCGTGTATTACTCCTTCAGAGCGCACAAGGTTCTGTCAGAGCAGTCAGAGCCGTCCGGAATACCCAGGTGTTCCTGACGGACACTAGAGTTGTTGCTGATGTGGACACTTTTCACAACTCAAGCTGAATGGACCATTTGTGAAGTATGTTATGGAAGTGTAGAGGCCATTCCGATATTGGACTCTGTGGATGTAGAATAGGCATACAGTCACAGTCCGTCACGTTACCACAGTGTACAATGACATTTTCGATCACATGGATGGCGTGTTGCACACTTTGGCCAAGAAGAAGACTCAATGGAAGGAAGACTTGTTTTTCGCGATGAGGTTCGCTCGACAAATGCTGTCTAAATATCATGCTGAACTGACTCCGTTGACAGGCATGCTGCTCAGATCTGCACATATGCTCAATTCTTTGTGGAGGCTCCGATCGTTTAGAAGGCGGGACAACGGAATGGATATTAATCCTGAGGACGAGACATCTTATACAACCCAATACCAAGAGGTCATTCTGAAACTTGTGGAAAATGAATACAGTGCCAAACATTGACATGTGCCGGTCAATAAACTCGAATGCTTACCGAGCAGCACTCTCATCCCCTCTACAACCGCTTCAGGATCCTGTCAATCATCCTGTGATCCATATGATTTGTCCAGCGATGATGACAAATACTTAACGCCTGCCAATGTGGCTGAAACGACAGCCGGGCGAAGCGATCACACAGCACGCTTGTTGACCACCACCAGGCTGTATTTGAATTCGCCTCCTGAAGCAGCGAAGAACTGCAGGCAAATTGATCCAAATCTCAATGATTACCACTCAGACCCAATGGAGATTGCCAGTACATTTTGGTTACCGGACATAGCCGACTGGTGGCCCCAACAGGAGGAAACGCACTCCAAGTATGCCGATATCATCAATGTGGCTCGCGACATATTATATATCATACCACATAGTGTCGGAGTGGAGGCCAGTTCATCGCTTGGCCGAGATGTTATACGCTGGAGGCAGTGAAAAACAACAGGCGTAACGGTTCGGGAAAAAGTCGTTGTGAGGCAGTTTGGTCGAGCCAATAATGGGATATTGGCAGGCGCTGACCCATTATTGGATACAACAAAAACAGAAAACGACTCAGAAATGAAGAAAGATGCGGAGGAAAAGAAATTGCACAGAATGGTCAAGGTTCACGACATTTTGGAGATGTGGCAGGGCAGCCAAAATCTTCGTGCTACCCCGAAGAAATCTCGTGTTCAAAACAAGCCGATGACCGCCGTGGGATATATTTCAGACACGGAAGAGATCTTCATAGCACCCAGGTCACTCTTCCAACATGATGGTGCAGCTGCATTCACATCATCAGAAAGATCTCCTTTGCCACCACCTTTGTCTGCAAAGGACCTCCCTGGAGGACGAACTCAAATATTGAATATTCGCCGAATCCGGAGAATCAACTGTCATCCAGTCGAAAGTGATGAGGACAGCGCACCTGAATGCATTTCGGACATGGATGATTGGCTTAACTGGAATGGGGACTGAGATAATCCAAATAACAGTCAAGACGATTGCGCAGCGGATGTTGAATCTGATATCGAGCAAGAAAATAACATTGAGGATCCGGAATGCCCAGAGCACAGGATGTGAGCCTTGTGCCAAATGTTCCCGGATCGAATTGGCCTACACAGAAGTCAAAGTGACAGGCTGAAAATGTGTTGATGACGGTCAATGCAATCCAAACGAGGAGGAACATGGGTGTGAACGAAAAGTAGAACAGAATGCATGAATGTTTCACCAGCTTCTTTATGTATCTTGACCGAGATTTTTAGTTAGAGATATATCATTGGTGAATGGTGAGTAGTAGCTTGTAAATACTGGTTGATAAACCGATGTATAGCAGGCACAATGAAGCTTTTGGCAAGATACATAAATTTTAGTCTTGTGTGAGCGAACAGTGCAAGGATATTACTGCGCTCAGCTTTGCCACTGGGCCAAGTCTCCATTTGTCAGAAAGATTACCAATATGTTCAAATCATGATGAAAACTATTATCGATGGCAGCAGATGTTGAATGGACAATACATCAAAATGAGCGTCAATGGAGGGTCAACGATTTCCAGTTTTGTAAGTACGGTTATTCAACAGAGATTTGGTTGCTGTCATGCATAACCGATGTTTAGGTAGCTTTTTTAGGCAAAAGAGATAGCAACACGGTCACCGCCCCATTCTGAGAATGACTGTCAATGGAGCGTCAACGATTTTTCACTGCGCATCTTGGGTAATTTGTGTTCCGACCGGTTGCAGACACCCACTTGTTGGATATTGGCAGCCTTTGCTGGGAAAAACTCCACTGACATGTCCCCTGCCGCATCCTGAGAATGAGCGTCAACGGAGCGTCAACAATTTTTAGCTTTGCATCTTGCGTAATTTATATTCTGATTGGTTGCAGACATGCATTTACCAGATATTGGCAGCCTTTAGTGGGAAAAACTTCAGTGACATGCTCCTTGCCGCATCCTGAGAATGAGCGTCAACGGAGCGTTAACAATTGTTAGCTTTGCATGTTGGGTAATTTATGTTCCGATTGGTTGGAGACACCCAGTTACCCGATATTGGCAGCCCTTACTGGTAACAACTCCTGCTACATGCTCCCTGCCTCATCCTGAAAATGAGCGTCAAGGGAGCGTCAACGATTTTCAGCTTTGCATCTTTGGTAATTTATGTTCCCATTGGTTGCAGACATCCATTTATGAAATATTGGCAGCCTTCACTGGAAAAACAACAGCAACATGGTCCCTGCCGCATCCTGAAAATGAGCGTCAACGGAGCGTCAACACTGTTATTTGCTGCATATTTGGTGATCAAGGCATCGCACGGATCTTCGCGTTCATAATGAGATTATCGACCGCTCTGATAGGCAACAATACAACATATGAAAGGTAAATCACCGATTCTAAATTAATTGATATTGCAAGCTGCAAAGCATGCAAAAACATATTATTGGTTGTTGAAAATGTGATTTTGATAAGATATTATTAAGAAACTCCCAAGATAGAAGCCTTATATGAATCTATGGATGGACCCGTTGGGCGACCCGCTGACAACCCACCCAATTCAGACGGGTTGGGAGTTTACCATCGAACCGTACCCACATTGACGGTTCGGGTTCATCGACAACCCGGACCGCCCCTGTGGGAATTATTCCGTATGGACCTGTACCCGGACCCGAAGTGACAGTCCGGGACCGTTGGTAACACTATATATAGCAATGGATTCGAAAACTTCAATTGAAATTGATAGAAAGATTGTACTTAGTGTTAGCAATGGTTCTGGACCAGCACTTCAGGTCCGGGTCTGGGTTGGAAGCGAACTGTCATGACCTCGGTGGTCCCTGTCGTTAATCTATCCGAACAGTCAAATAGGGTATGGTTGGATGGCAATTTCCCACCCTTTCTGAAATGGGCGGGTTGTCAGCCGGTTGTCCCGCAGGACCATCTGTAGATTCATTCAATGCTCTTGCTTTTGATGTTTGATAATAGTATCTTTTCAAAATCGCCTATTCAACACCCAATGATCACTTTTTGCATCCTTTGCAGTTTGCGATATTGATTATTTTGGAATCAGTTTTCTCCTTTTGTATTTTGTATTATTGACTAGTGATGTGGTCAATAGTTCTGTTATGAGCTCGAACATTCACATGATGCCTTGATTACCAAATATGCTACACCAAAAGTTGTTGATGCTCTGTTGACATTCACTTTTATGATAGGGTAACAAAGATATTGTGCACTGTTTTGGCTGAAAAGGCCTCCATCACATGGTATATGAATTATTGCCACACACTGACACTTACAGTACCCAAGATGCAAGATCAGGAATTGTTGACACTCCATTGACATTCATTTGCAGGATGGGGCAGGGAGCGTTCTGCAGTTGTTTTGGCCACTAAAGGTGGCCAATACCTTATTTATGGAGGTCTGCAACCAATTGCCACTTAGATAACCCATGATGCAAAGCCAAAAATTAATGATGCTCCATTGACGCGCAGTTTCAGAATGGCACTGTAACAGTGTCATTTTCTCTTTTGCCTATGAGGGCTGCCATTACTTTCATTATGTGTAACCACTAACAGATCACTTTTTAATTACCTGACTTAAAAGACTAACAATTGGTGACACTCAGTTGACACTCATTTTCATGATAGGGTGACTAAAATATCATGCAGTGTTTTGCCTGAAAAGGCCGCCAATACATTGAATATGAAATATTGCCCCGAATCACCACTGAGATTACCCAAGATGCAAAGCCGAAAATCGTTGATGCTTGTTTGTCTGCTCATTTTCACGATGGGGCAGTGACCATGTCACTTTTCCTTTTGTCTATAACGGCTGCCAAGACGTTGGTGATGCATAAAAGTGACCAATTCAAGTTCGAATTAGCTGTAACGGCGACATGTGACCCGAGGCCGGGTAAGCGCCAGTGTATATAGGTCGCCGCTACGGCACTTAGATCTGTATCGAATATCTTACCACTATACTCTCCATCTATACTCACTTGCTCTCGTGTGCAACCGTATTACCATATCATAGGTCTGCGATCAAGCGCAGGTGTACGTCCTTTACAATAAATTCGATTTTCAGTTACCGGATACATTTCGCTCACGAGGATACACGAGTTTTACCCCTATTGTCAAAGAACGACAAAACCGAAAGAACACGAACAGCCGGCGCGTCAATTTTACCATCAATCGTCTACTACGCCTCTTAAGAAAGCTGCCAGAGATCAATTGCGCTTGGCTAGTACACGTTCGAGCACGGAAAACCTACGATCTCCGCTCGGCAGAGGTACCCCTATTCTCACCCGACGAGTCTCCGTGCTTCAGGAGGATGAAATCTATGATGAGAGTGATCGCCACGACGATGAACACAATGCCGACAGGGAAGATGACCTGAGCGACGGTCTGAGCGATAACCTGAGCGACAGTCTGGGCGATGACCTGACCGACGGTCTGGGCAACAACCTGAGCGACCGTCTGGGCAACAACCTGAGCGAGCCCGAGCCTATCACGCAATCCGAGATCGCGGCCATGCAAATGATGATGGAGGAACAGCGAGAGAATCAATTGCATACGGTCGATCGGGACGAGTTCAAATACTGACAGCTACATTGAGCATACATTGTCGAAGTCTACACGATCTCCGTACCCCTAAACGCGTCAGTCAATTCACGGCGGAAGTCCAGAGAAATTAAAATATGATATACAACGCAACAAAGCTATCTACCACGATCAGAGACGAATTCCTAAGCACGCCTACCGACGAGACAATATGTTAGAGCTTATTCAGGATGAGCCGGTCATGCTCATTAAGACCCGGTCATCTTACCGGAGGAGCTGGCCATTGTAGTGGAAGGCCACAAAGTGCTCATGAAGACTCACGGTCATCTTACCGGAGTTGCTGATCGTTCTTGGGAATGACTGCGCGATCCTGCTTATGTACTCCCGGTCATCATACCGGAGGAGCTGGCAATTCTCACGAAGAACTGCAATGTGCTCAGAAACTCCCGGTCATCATACCGGAGGAGCTTGCAATTCTCATGATGGACTGCAATGTGCTCAGAGACTCCCGGTCATCCAACAGGAGGTAGTTGTCGTTCTGGCCAAGGACTTCTCTACTATAAACACAGCCACGGTTGACGAACTCGATGTGCTGCAGCCGTTTGGGTTGACGAACGTGATATGCTGAATGATTGATTCCCGGTCTTAAATCGGAGGTGATGGCCACTTATAAAGAGCCCCGCTATGCAGATATACAATAATATCTGGGGCTACATATATCCCATAATTCGGAGGGCGACTTGGCAACTGTAGGTCGTCTAATCTCTATAAACTCCAGTCGACGGAGAGGCACGAACGTCACATGATGACGAAAGTGCAGCACGAAGGCCATGAGATGGCGACAGTGCATCGGTGGCAGCAGATGCACCACCGAGGACACCCACATATGTCGCAAGCGGCCGCGTGGAGTGCGGTGAGGTCATTTCCTCCTCCGAAACTTATCGGTATACCACATATGAAGGACAACTGACAGCATGCAACAGGTTGTTCTGACATTCTCTCAGCGAATGAGGAATGCAGTGGCTGCTGGGAGCGACTATGGAGGTCTCCACTTTGGATGATCCAGGTGAGATTGAGACTATCAACCCAAGCGCTGGACGAGCGAGCAGGGAGCAGCGGCGGTAGTTGGGGCAGGAGAGGAACCTCACTCAGGTATAGTTGAATGACTGCTACCGGCTCGCCGAGTCACGATGGGAGGTTGTCGGACTAGCGGGGTTTGGCTCGTTCCTGGGCGAACCGCTTGATCTGCAGGTCCCTGGTTTCCTTTCCCCATCATCCCATATCCAAATCCGAAGACGGAGATAGAGGCTAATGCACAGATGCTGGAACTGGTAATGTACCTACTGATGATGGAGGTCGTATCCTCGTGAGATTCAAGGACTATGTGGAAGTATGCAGCATGATATGCCAACTCTCGCACCGCACCTATCACGGCATGCAAAGGGAATTTGTGAGGAAGAGCGATTCTGGCTCGAGGAGCGTAGGAAGAGGGTGAGAGGCAATGACAGGGTACCCGGCCGTGAGGAACCACACAAATTGCGTGGATCTACGAAATCTCGGAAAGAGCCAGCAAGACCAAGTGCTGGGAAAGATAGAGTTCATCACGGCCTGCGGCAGCACCGATCTCATTTGCGACGAAGGACGGCGGACTGCGGCTGTGTGTGAACTACCGAGCCCTCAATAAAGCCACGGTGAAGAACCGATATCCTATCCCGCTGATCACGGAGATGCTCGACAGGACCTCCGAAATGCCTATCACCTAATACGAATCAAGAACGGCGACGAGTACAAAACCACGTTTCGCACGCAGTTCGAGTTCCGAGTCATGCCGTTCGGGTTGACAAACGCACCAGCTACAACACCAATTGGAGGACATGAGTCGTCGGCAGAGCAACGACCTTTAAAGAGAGGGATGACCCTACCGGAACCGAAATGCTCCTATATGATGACCCTACCGGAGGTGCCAGAATGAAGGACCAGAGTGCACTCAACGATAGAAAAGTCCAGCGGCACCCGGAGAGCGGGGATGAGCGTACCAGAAGAATCAACATACGCACCTAGCATCCGGAAGATGATAAGCCCGCCAGAGAATTCACGGCCAAAGCCCAAAGTCAGACAACGAGAACAGACCAAGCGAAGTCCGAAAAGGCGAAAGCAAGTCGAAACACAAAGCAACTCAACAATCAAAGCGAGTCAAAGAATGGACAAAGCAAGTGGAAAAATGAGATGAAGCAGGCGAAGAGAGACGAAGCAAGTCAGCCAGGGCCAGCCAAGAGACAAGCGAAGTCGAAGACCTCCGAAGTCCAGATACGAAGGATTCCGAATAAAGCCTCAGTCAGCGAAGAGACGTACTGAATGGGATCACCAAAAGTCTACCGAAGTTCATATGTCTACCGAGACACGATGGCAATCAACAACCGATTTGAGTCTAAGTCATCGGCGGAGCAACGAACTTCAAAAGGGGGGATGACCATGTTGAAAATGCGTCCTACCGACAAGGAGACAAGCCCTCCGGGATGCAGTCTACTAAGACACGTACTAAGAAGTCGACCGAGAAGTCTACCGAGTAGTCGACCAGCAAGTCTACCAAGTTGACCAGATTCTACTGAAGCTGCCTATCGAGAGCGCATCAATGAAGTCGACCGGATGGTCACCGAAGCGGACTTCGAACGACGATTACCTAGTCAATCAGCATCTACGAGTCAATGCCACTACCGGCTGCAAGATATACTTTACAGAGCATGCAGAAGCACTGCACGAAGGCTCGGGAGAGCGCAAGTGCACTTCAACTTGGTAAGTATAACCATCTTACAGAACTTACGTGATAGGTGACTACGAATGAGACTACACGCAATTGATGTATACGATCGATGATTACCGAAGGCTACGAATGATGCCGGCAGTGGAAGCTCCCATCGATGCCGAGTCATGAGCAGAAGCTCCCCTCGATGCTAAGTCATGAGCGGAAGCTCTCTGCCACCCTGATGATTCCGACAACGACCTACGCCGAGATATACGAGCTACGGGTATGGATGGTCGGTGGAGTATGAGTTCGGAAGTGGCGGTGCGGAGGATATGGAAGCAGTTCAGCCGTGTCCTTTTGTTCCTTTGTTTCCTTCTGTTCTCTACTCTTTATTTCTTCTTTGGATCTCGGCCCGGTACAAATGGCGTCGGCATGGGTTTGTACCACCTACCACTGGAGGTGGAGTTTCCCCGTGCGCGGGATCCGCCGAAAGGTCGCCATTGAGCTGTACCGATCGGTTGTGGGACTTATGGGTTCGTACGATTGCGTATGTAGTGTGATTGTTTCATTCCTTGTTTCCCTTTCCTTCTCTTCTCTTATACTGGCTTTGGCAGCCCAGGAGGTCTGCGCCTAAAGAGGGGGATAATGTAACGGCGACACGTGACCCGAGGCCGGGT
>Ga0307515_10005852_pt1 | contig 24814 bp, 11 predicted proteins | sample 17_EM_MG_FD_194513 | JGI IMG/M metagenome (GOLD analysis project Ga0307515, IMG submission 194513) | Populus trichocarpa ectomycorrhiza microbial communities from riparian zone in the Pacific Northwest, United States - 17_EM | ecosystem: Host-associated > Plants > Roots > Unclassified | place... | reverse complement strand
CTATGAATTAATTTTAAGAATGATAACAGGAATTTTATCTGAATTTTCACCAAGCAATAGTCCTTTGTTCATCGTTAAAAGTTATAACGAACTTGAAAGATCTTAGACCCAAAATTACTTTCTTCTGTCTTGATCATGTCATGTCCTGTATATAACTGGAAAATTCAGTTACATTTTACTTTCCTCGTTAATTGGGACATACGGGAGTAATATTTTAAGCATCAAGGCAATGCCAAATGATCTTGATTCAATTACTGTACATCTTTTTATATATATATATATATATAACTTAGGGTGTTTGAATCAGTTTACGCACACCATGACTAATTTCCGGATCCACTGAACACCCTGCAAGCCTAGTAGGCAGGTAAGACATCGCGGGGGTGACAGACGTGCACATAGTGACTGTTGACTGTTGCAGCGAAAAATTGCTATAAAATGATAGCAAAAGTATTAACCAAGCAAATATTCAATTTATTGTTGGCCGGCCACCGGATACTGGTGATCACATGGTGACTGTTGCAGCGAAACCATATGCCATTAATTAACATTTTCCCTCGATTCATCTCCTTTTCTTGTTTAAGCCTAGGTTTCATGTGCTTTAGAATTTTTCCCTCTTTTACAAAGGTCTTTAGATCTTAGTAAATCAGAAACCCCACATCTAATTAAGGCCACTAATTTCAGCCTAAAAAATTTGTATGTGCTGATTATTATATATGTAAATGATATAGGAAACAAATTGATGCGATCCATAAATGCTATAAGGTGTAGAGGCATATGCAATTGAAGATATGGTAAAGAATACATTTCAAAGACAAGTTTAATAGCACTGCATGCCTACAACTTAATATCACCATCGAAAGCTTTAATTTATACTTCAATCAATATGAGCTAATGATCTCCGACATTTCTATTCTTGAATTTATGATCTTTATTGTTTGGTTTCTCAAAACACATACACGTAATGAAAATAATAAATTTAAAATTTTTTAAAAGTCTCAAATATCCTGTTAAATAGATCTAGAGACGTTGTTTGCGGTTTATGTAAAGATTACCTGAAGAATAAATGTTCTTTTCAACTTTAAATAGTTGTTTTGAAGTTGAGTTGTCACAAATCACAAGTCGTCTAAGTGTCTAGCCTCTAACAGTAATTCACATAAATCACCAATGAAAAATCTCTTAAATTTTTTTAGGAGAGAGATTATTATACCTTAAAGTGCTAGCTCTTTCTCTTTTGTTTTTTAGGCATATTCTTCTCATATTCTCATAGGAAATAAAAGACATAACATTCTATTTATAAGGAAACCTAAAAACCTTATAAATATTAAAATATCAATTTTTTTCTTAAATAATACCACATATTATTTTGATAATTTTATAAATTTATTCAATTAAGTCTCTACTTAATTTTTTTAGGTCTAGAATTGTAACCCTTATATTAATTGTATTGTAGTCCTCAATTTTTAGAATTTATTACAACCAAGTTTTTAATTTATAACATATCATTGATCTTGTGTATGTATGTGACTCATTATGTGTCATGCATATTAGTTCCAGGTATCTCTCGTATCTTAGATTATGAGTAACTGTTTCTTTTTATAAATGAAAAAATATAATATACACCAGTTTCAACAGCTCTAATTAATGTCCAATGCTAAAAGAACGTTGACTAGAATTATTTAAAAACAATGAGTTGATGCAATGTGAATATTATAATTACAATAACTTTATAATTTTCTATGCAAAGCATTTTTGTTTTATAAATTTTATCTTTACTCTAATTTCATTAGTTAAATATTAAATTTATTAATCAAATATAATTAATTATTAAAAAATATAAATATTTATTAATTATAAATATATTTTACATAAATAAAATCAATGCTTCTATCAATATCCCCCCTCCCCGAGTCTCTGATTCGTGAAAGTAACGTGAGGAATGTGGCTAGGTTTCCTATCCTCCAACAAATGTGAGGTTGGAACAGCCTTTCTCTTTTCACTGAGAAAGGAAGAGAGAGGGACATATTGGCTGGAGAGCATATCCCCGGCCCCCTCCCCGAGTCTCTGATTCATAAAACAGCCTTTCTCTTTTCACTGAGAAGAGGGAGGTTGAATCTCAACCACATGCATTGTTTCAGGTTTGGCGTCTTCCTTCTCAGTGAAAAGAGAAGGCTGCTCCAACCTCACATTTGTTGGAGGACAGGAAACCTAGCAATATTCCTTTGTTGCATGTGATCAGAGCATATTAATTTTATTGGAAAAGCCAACTAGTACTCTTCTCATAGCAGCGATTAGAGCTATCTAGATTTCCCATCAACCAAATATTATTGCTGTCCATGAAGAACCATAGGGCATTAAGAAGTTCAACGAAGATTGATCGTCTGCACCAACCATTTACAAATTTAGATTTATATCGACAAAACATATATAAAGTTTCTTTCCCTCAACCCTAGAAGGTACTGGTGGGATTCAGGGATAGATCAGAAGGGCTAGTTCCATCGTGTATCCTGAGGTCCATTTAGTCTCTCTCTGAACCAAATAAAAAAGAAAAATCACAAATTGCAATTTAATTTACAGGGAGAAAAAACACTGTGATCTTTGTGTTCCCTTTGAAAGGTTAATTTGTTTTTGCCACTCTAGAGACTATAACTCGTATGAAAAGTCAGAAGATGATATATAGAAAGACAAATAGTACTGGAGAGGAAATTGCAATGAAGATTGGACCACTCCACCAAATAAATGTCTGCATGTGTTCCCCTTTGCAAAAGGCAGAAGATGATCAATAAATTTTACACACGGGTTCTGTATCCTCTGCAAAAGTCCTACTTCTTGCCTCGTCAAGTCCCATGCATCGATTGCTTCCAATGTGATGAGGGGCCGGTTTGGCCTACTAGTTGGAGTTTATATGGAAATAGCAAGTAGTGCTCGTTCCATTTGGATATAAAATTGTTGCATTTTTGGACCCTTTTTCTCAGATTTGATAAAGAAAACCTGGAGAACTGTTTTTAAGTTCTTGCTGTATTCAAAGAAACCAAAAAACGAGTGAATAAAATGATGCCAGCATCTGACTTTTTTGAAAAACTTTGTTGCATCTGCTTTTATATAATAATTATACTAAATATCAAGTATCGTTTGTCGTTTCTGAGCTTCGGGCTCATTTGAAACAAATTGAGCTCTAATTCGTTGTGAGTTGTTTGATGTACATAAACCATAAGAAATATATTTGGTCTGGGCGCCATTGATATCCATATTTGATTCTTGTTTCTGGACAAAATTGTCTGTTGCTGGACAAAGTTGCTAGATTGCGTACAGTACTCAATATTTGAGAATCTAAAAAATGGAGGGAGGATAATGTAGAGTAACTAATTCTGCTTGGGATTTAATGCTGCCCAGGTGATCTGGTAGATTTCGACTAACAAGGAAAAAACATATTTTGTTGCTGAATCCACACTGATTTGTAATGCATTTTCCTATCATATGTCAAATATTATACTGTTCATAGTATTTCTCCTTCTAAACCGCATGTTGTTTCTTGAAAAAATTGAACACCTTGCATCACCGGTTCCCCCACGTCATTCTTGTGTTTTCTGTATATCCTGGAATAAAATGTTGGGTAAATGGGAGTTCGTAATTTGTTATTATTTTTTAAAATATTTTTTATTTAAAAATATATTAAAATAATATTTTTTAAAATTTTTTTGGAAGAGTTTAACATGATTCGGTAGGTGGATTCTTGACTCATTCTGGATGGAGTTTTGTAGTTGAGGCACTTTAACATGCCAGAGCTCTTAATACCTCGCCATTCTTTGCTGACCAAAGGGTAAATGCAAGGGTTCTGGAAGAGAAGAAAAAAGGTATTCAATACCAAGAAATGAGGAGAAGGGATATTTTACGAGGGATTCAGTAGCTGAATCCTTGAGATTGGTGTCAAAGATCGTCAAGAAAAGTACGTGGACCAACTTTTGAGCCATCTCAGAAACCATGGACGTATCAAGAAAATCAAGGAAATTAAATGACAAGCATAAAATAAAAGCATAGCAGTAAAATCATACATACCAACAACTAACATTGATCTCTAATTAACTAAAGGTCATTATAACCATTGTTGATTCATATCAGGAATTACTGAATAATACATATAATTACTTCTTTTCTGATCATCTCCGTTGCCTTCAAGTTTCACTCAAGTGAAGAGTCAATCTTGTGAACTGATCTGGAGAAGGCAAGAACATCATCAGGATCTTGAACATCAACCTGCTTGTTTTCTTTAGGACCAACTGTATCACTGCTATTACTAATTATTGATTCACGTATCAAAATCTTTGCCATTGGATCATCAACACCCTTTGTAGATGAACCTTTCTTCTCTTCTGTCCCTTCCTTCTCTAATTGCTCTTTTCTCTCTTTCTTTGTCTCCATACTCTTACACTGCCTCTAGTTTTCCTACTGCTACTTTTTTCTCCTTTCTTTGGCCTCATTTTTAGTTAAAATACAGATGCAAGAAATGTGGGGTTGCAGTGCTTTTACGCGTGGCTGTTGTTAAACAGCGAGGAGTGGCTGCTCTTACATGCAAAGAAGCAGAACAATACACGTATGGCTTCTATATTTAGTGAATGTCAATGTAATAAAATGATCTTAACTAGCTGTAAATCACCCTTGATATGTGGTATTTTCTATGAGCTTTTACGAATCAAAGTTATATATATATATGCACACACCAATGATATCTCATGATTGAGAAATATTCATAAAAAATTGTCTCTTTACTTAAAATCAACTTTAACAATTAGAAAATTAGGGTCAATGAGCTCTAAACTTAATAGTATCACTTTCTTTTTAAAGGAATTTGTATCTCTAACAAAAGAAAACTATAAAAGCCAGCCTGAATTATACATCCATATCAGGTTTTGGCAGCTCAATTCCACTCTGCATAAATTTGAAAGCCATCTTTCTAAGAGAAAAGAGTAGATGGCAGTATGATAGCGATTACTTTTCAAATAACTTTTCATAGTATGTCAATAATATTTTTTTATTTTTTAAAAATTATTTTTAATATCAGCACATCAAAACAATTCAAAACATTCAAATCATATTAAATTTTAACAAAAAAAAAAAAAAAACTTTTTGGGAACGTTCCAAACGCATTCTAAGTATCACACCAATATTGTGTACAGAGCCGGTCTAAGCATATGAACAAATTGACAATAACCCAAGATCCTTACTTAACAAAAAAAAAATCTTGGAGTTGGCATCACCCCATCTGTTGCCTGAATATATTCCCTTCAGTAGGCACGATTGCCTAAATTTCGTACAAAATGGTGGCACCATGCTGATTTCAAAAGCTATTCGTGCTATCACTGAGACATGCAGCAAACTACGATCAGGTCAATGGTCTATATTGCACAAGTATGATGGATGAAAGGAATGACAAAGCATTGCCTCTGGGATTTGTATAAAACTGGTGCTTAATAAAGCAAAAATTCAGTAACAAGCTACAAAAACTTCTATTGAAAAACGAGTGGTAGATTAAACATAACTCATGGTCAAATGACCACCACCCTGTCAACTGGAGTAGTTCTATCATTAAACTTAACCAATGTCTGATAACTTTTGAATGACAAAAATACGACCACATCAAAACTTGAACAATGTCATCAAAACCTAGTTCATCCTCCTGATCAACTCATTGATGTAATCTTCACGGTTTCCAGCATCACCTCCTTCAACATAATGGTTTCTCTTTTTCTTCAAACCTCCGAGTGGTGCCTTGAGCTGGAAAGGCCACAGGAAGTTGTTTGCCTCCTTGAAATGTGGTCCAACAGTTATGATTTCATGTATGAGATCTTCCATGCAGATTATTCCGTGCTTGCCCAATCCCTGCAGTAAAAAGGAAACATGCTCACTAATTACATAAACAGCTCACTAATTACATAAACAGTTTCTGGCAACGCCATTGATAACTCGAACAGTGTTCAAACTACAGACCTGTTCAACGATTGAATTATCAGTCAACGGAATTCGCTGTTGGTTCAGTTTCCCATAGCCCCTCTTGTAAATCAATTCTTTAACACTCTTTAAATTGGGATACCTAGATCCATTTGCATCAGTCATGAAATTTAGCACATTAAGAGGAATAGGAAGTAAACAGTTTAGAATCATTATGAAAACATACCCAAAAGTCACATAAGGCTCAACCCTGTGAAGCATATTCACAGTTGCTTTGTTTACTTTCAGGAACACTCCGTTGAATATCTGCAAACAGAACACCAGGCAATGTGATTAATCAAACATGATTCCATGTCAATTTCTCACAAAAAAGAAACAGTTTCTCGTGAGATGATGGCACTAGTACCTAAGCCATTTTATCTCCAGGAAAAAAGAACATGCACAAATTAAATCATTGAAAAGTTGCTCATGGCAAACAACTGCAACCTGAAGGAATCCTTTAGAATTATAATTGTGACCAGTACACACATTTTCACATTATTATAAAAGACCTCATTATCAACGTCCTTGAACTTCCTAAACTGAGATCTTAATTGTGGAGAAGTTAGAACACACCACCACCTATCAAAAAACACATCAAACTACAAATTGTATGAAACAAACAAATATTCCTAAACAAACTGAGCTAGCATAATTGCAAAAGCTAAAAGAAAGATGTGAATAGACACATATTTCATATTCTAGTTGATGTTTACATTAATTTATTTAGTAAATATTTTGAAGAAACCAAAAACACAGAGTGAAACAAATGCCTCAGCCGCTCAACATATCAGCCTCAGGTTTAAGGCACCATCTACTAAAATGCAACACTTAGCAGTTCACTTTAATGAAAATAAAGACTGACAACAATTATAGACGAGCCATATTATGGAATCAAGGAATTTACTGGAATTGAAATGAAGCATCACCTGTCTCAAACGCAGAAGCTGCAGGATGGATCTTGTCTTTGGGTGCATGGCATTGATACTGAAAGTCATAAAATCCACATTAAACAAATGCACCGTTAAAATGAGAACTACAAGTTAAAGTTTCTACAACAGTCTTACCCACGGATCCTGACGATAAACAACAGCTTAGCTTCTGGATTGACATAGAACCCTCCCTTGAGTCTTGCTTCACGCTTCAGCCTAATAAGCTCCTTTTGCTGATCAAGACAAAAAAAAAACACAGTTTAAACAGTCAGGATTCATATTACTACCAAAACATCACAAATTCCATTAATAAATAAACACACGAATGATCATATGATGTGTTATACTACCTCCTCATCATATTGCTGGGCATACTGCTTAGCCCTACTGTAAATCAACTTGCGATTTTCAGCATTTTTCTTCTTTATAGCTAGCTTCTCTTCCTTCTTAGCCAAAGCCCATTCCTCATTCCTTTTCTGCTTTTTCAACACAGACTCTGGTACCGCTACCTTAACTTCTTCCCCGCCCATCTCTCTCTATAAAATAAATAATCATCGAAAATCAACCAAATATCAATATGCTACCGCTCTAAAAACAAAGCATTACCCCAAACTAGATGGAATCAATAGATCAATTTCTGCATTTCAAGCAGAAACTACAAATACCCGTTACATCTAAATCTAAAACTGAGCAGACCACCTAAAATGACAGCAAGAAAAGAAGACAATTTTCTAGCTTTTTAAGCTTCTAAACCCAACAGAAGAGCTTCAAATTGATTAACTAAGACAAATGTTCAACACTAGTATCAACAGCCCATTATTTCAAAATCAAAGACAAAGAAACCCTTGTAAAATGACAGCAAAAAAGTAGATTCTTGAGGTTTGTTTTAGCCAAATGAGAAGAAAAGTTACTAGCTTTTTTAGTTTCAAAATCCAACAGAAGTGATCACAGAATTTCTTAAACAAAACGATTAACAAAAAAGGAGATATGATAGAAAGCTCTGAGGAGAGAGAATGAGGATAAATTTGAGAGATTTACTTGTTTGGCTTGCTGGTAGCGACTTGCGATCTGCAGAGAGAGGAGAGGTAACTTCGCGGCTCTGAAGCAAAATATATGTGTACGAAGGATTAGGGTTTCTTAGCAAGGTCGATTTTTGTATGGGCCTTGTTGGGTAAGTTGCAACCCTTGAGATCATGTGGCCCTAAGTTGGAGTAGCCCAACATTAATCTAAGTATACTTTCATTTTGTTCTTTTTCTAGCTTTTTCAACAAGATTATTATTTAAGAGTAAATAAAAAACCATTTGTTTAAAATCAATAATCTATTTAAAATTAAGGTAACATGAAAAATATGTATAATAATCCATATAAAATTATTTTATTAAACGTAAGGCATTTATATTTTTCTATTAGTGGGCTATTAAATTATTGAGTCAAGAAAATGTTTTTTTTTCCCACGTTTGCATTTATTTGTAAAGTTTTAAGAAATTTTATGTTGTTGCTGTTTAAATACAGACAATATGATGCATAACAATTGTGAATTTAATAAGAAAAAATGATGTGGTATTTTCTTTAAGAAAAAAGAAAATGTTGTGGTATTTGTTGAAAAAATATGTTTTAAAATAAGGTTAATGGGCATATTTGAAGTCAAATTAAAAGTGAGGTCCATTTATTTTCTAGGTAAAAACTTTGTTAGAAATTGTTCTTCAACATAAGCTCTTTAACATAAAATATTAATATAATTAAAATAAATTATTGGTAAATGAGAAATTGATATAAAAGAACTCTTAATTGATATATTTTGAAGAAACTCAAAATCTCTAAAAACTTTTACACCGTATAAGAAAGAAATAAACTTTTCTTGATTATACCGTGAAAATGTGAGAAGTTAAAAATTGATCCAAATAGGACATACATTTTAAGAGGGAGAGATCTGAAGCAAACTAGGCTTTGAACTTAAACTTCTAACTTCTCAAATCTTAAAAGTTTAGGTTTACCATAAAATAATTTTTTTGGCTACAAAAGATTATTTTTTACAATTAATTTTGAGCTTGGATATGGTCCATGAAAAATTATTTATTTTAAGTCATTGTCTTGCCCAATCCATGAATTAAGTCTGGTAAGTTTCTTCAATTTTTTCCATAATTGATTTTTCATAATTTGGTCAATTTTTCCAACTTTTTAAAACCAAAAATTTCAGGTTTAGTTCTTATTTTATGGTGGGTAATCAAAATTGAAAATTGAGGGGATTTATTCTGGTATTTATCATAATTAATTCTTATTAGTTTTAGTTTTAAAATTCACTATAAAAAAAGGATTGTAGAAAGAGTTTTCTAAATTATTTTTTTAGATTTTAGATCTCTTCCTCGCCTCAATTTTAGTATTTTTTTTCTCTTTGTTTTTATGCTCTCCTATGTGATTTATTTTACTCCTAATCTAGAGTTTAAGTCATGTGGTCTTCGATCACAAAAACTTAAGTCTACTTTCTTGGTTCACTAACCTTGTTTGAAAGTGTATATAAACAAAATAGTGTTATTAGAATTTTAGAAGGTTTATTGCAAATATTCTAGGTAGGTAAAATGAAGAACAACAAAGCATTAAAGACAAAGTATTAATTATTGAGATTTCATGCTTAAAAAAATCATTATCATGCTTAAAAAGTACTTTTGGCTTTAACAATCCATGCCATGAGAGTGGAATTATGATCCATGAAAAAATAAATTTAATATTTTAAAAAATATTATTCTAATAAATAATATTTCATGAGAAAGAGTACAGTGAAATCCCCCTCTTTTTAAGTTTTTCTTTTTAAATAATTATATTTTCTTCATATTTAAAATTATATACTTAAAATTGGTATTCTTTTTTCTCATATCATGTAAATATAGACCTACAATTAATAAATAACTACGCTTACTATCTTGGTAGGGCACACTACTCTAGGAACAATAGCCATCATGGAATTATTGTTTATCAAGACAGAATTCACTATGGATTGGAACAATAATTTTGATTTTTGTTAGTCCAAAAAATAAATATTCTCGTAAAAAATTATAGAAAAAGTTCAACATGTTAATAGGACAAAGGGTTTTGGTTTGAGAGATGCATTTTTTTTACCCTTATTTTAAACTGTCCAGTTTTATTATCTAGCGGCTCTAAAGTCCTAAGCATCAATGCCAAACCAAACCCGTTACCTAAAACCCTTCTGTCCGTTGAGTTTATTAGCCTCTTCCTCTCTCTGACCCAGGTAGTCTCTTCCTTTACCTGTATAAAACACACAAAACCCTAGCTATCCATCTTTCTCTTTATGTCCAAAACCCCAGTTGCCAACACGGTAAACATAAACCCTAATCTCTTATCATTTAAGCCTCGCCAAGTACTGTTGAACTCTAACAGACCACCAATCATGAAACAAGAAAACAACACCGAATCTCAAACTTTGAAGCCTGAACAGAAGACAATTTTGCTTCACTCTATAGCTAATTATCTTGAAAACACTGGTGGGTTTTCTAAAACATTAAAGAAATTCAAATCAGAAGCCAAATTTGAGGTATACAAAACAAATTTACTCTCTCTCTCTTTCTCTCTTGGCTTATCAAATTATGCAAGTTTAGTCACAGAGATAAAATGATTGGATTTTTGTTTGTGTTTTGAGTTGAATTTGTGTTTATACAAATGGGTTTTGTGGATTTGGTTTGATGTTAATGTATTGGATGTATATGAGATGATCGAGGTTAATGAAGCCTAATGCAATTATGTGTCAGTGTTGTGCTGTTTCTTTTTGGGTGTTCTTTGTTTGTTTATTTGATTTTGTTTTTGGTTGTTTTGTGATCTTTGTGCAGAAAGATGATTTGGGTGGTGGTTCCTTGATTGATTTGGAGGAGGTGTTTTGCAAGTTTTTGAAGACCAGGTAGGATGATTTTAAAATCACTGTTTTTATTTTTGGTTATTCTCGTGTTAACAATATGAATCTCTATTATGGAGCTATATACTGTACGAAGGGAATTTTTTTTATCGATAACCATTAAGGCTATAAGATGGTGTTATTTGATATAAAAACAACGAACAAACTTTCTGTCAGTCGTTAAGAATGAATGTGTTTCACACATTTCCCTGAATTTAAGTTTTGTTTTGTTGTTTTTTGATTGAAGTGTCAAATTTGAATGAGCATTCTCAAATTGCATGACTTCCTCTATTTTTGCAGTGACGATACCTGCAAAAAGCTAGAGAGCAGCCAGGTGCAAGGTGTGTTTAATTAATGAAATTGCTTGTCTAGTTGGCAACTGTATCACCATTCTCTACGTTGTTAGTAGAATGTTCTTATATGATAGATGTTGATACTAGCTCATAGTCTAGTTCTATTTAACTGCAGATATACAGACAAATGACTTTACAAAAAAGAAAAAGAAGAGTGATACTGATGCCATAAACAAAAAACTAGGAACTGCTGATAAAGTTAACAATTCTGAGAGCGTTGAAGAGATTTTAACAAATGATACAGTGTCTACTGAAGTAAAGTCTAAAGAGAACAAGAAAAAGAAAAGGAACTCTCATTCTCATGGACAAGAGGAAAAAGACAATACCGAAGCTTTGAAGGAACCTGCTGATAATGTTGCTGGTGAATCTCCTGATAAGAAACGCAAGGACAAAAAGAAGAAGAAAAGCAACATGGAATCTGAGTCTCAAGTTGATAATGTTGGACATCATTCATTGGAACCTGTGGCAACAGAAGAAAAATCTAAGGATGTGTCATCTTCAGAGGGAAATAAAGCAACTGTTTCTAAGACAGAGAATAAACCAAAGGATAAGAAGAACAAGAAAAACAAGCTTTCTGATGCTGATGCTGACAGTAATGACAACAAGAATGTCAAATACGAAGAAAGGAAGAACAAGAAGGATATTGTTGTTTCTGAAAATATGTCTGTTGAGACACTTGATGAAGGGAAATCAAATAAAGTAGATTCTGAAAAAGATGATTCTAAGAACTCAGAGAAGGATGTAAATGACAAAGAGAATAAAAGTTCCAAGAAGAGGAAAAGATTGCCTTCTGAAGATGATGCCACTCAACCTGCTGATGAAAAGGCAGTTGAAGATTCTAAACGCAGAAAGATGGAAAGTTCAGAAGAACCAAAGGAAAATGGCTCGGCAAATGGAAACCTTGAGAAAAATGGAGAGAAATCATCATTGCAGAAATCAATGAAGAAGGAAAAGAATGGTTCAGTTGAGGTAGGGTTTTGAACACTCTAACTTAGGGAAGCTTGTTACTTTCAACTGTAAATTCCGAAGCTGAATTCCCTTTAAAATTCCAAATTAAAGCATGTTCAAATTGTTCCTGTGCTATAAGTTTATCAGGTTTCCTGTATACATGTGCTTAAAACCTATTTGTCCATGTGGTGGAGCCAAAACCTTAAGTATTTATGTCTAACCAGGCTTTGAGCAACAACTGATTTTTCATGACGATTAACTTACCAGCTCTTCAAAAACCCTCATTGTTATGAGCAAAGCTCTTTTGTTAAAATTCATGATAGCCGTTCTATATCAGCATGAATAATTCTGTTCAAGTGTATTATTGATTTTTGTGTGTATTCTTGGACTGGAATTATGTTATTGCAGCCGAAGACTGTTAAGCATTTTCAAAGAGTAAAAGTTGATGAGGTGGTATTCTCTGATGAGAGGCTTAAAGATAATTCATACTGGGCAAAGGTTTGACAAGTTTTCCATATTTGTTTTTGAGTTTTTTGGTCCTTCATTGGTTTATTTTCTTTAATATTTTCCATAAATTCTCTGTAGGATGGTGCCGAGGAGGGCTATGGTGCAAAAGCACAAGATGTTCTTGGGCAAGTTAGAGGAAGGTACATTTTGTAGTTATTGCATTTCTATTTCTTTAGTTTCAGATGTGCAAACAAAATGTTGTTCCTGCTATCATGTTGTCATTCTTTCTACCAGTGGAACCATATCAATAATTTTATTGGCGAGTTAATGATCTGATCTAAACTGCTGACTTGGCTATTCTAATTCTAACTCTAGTCTTTCTTCAATTTAGGAACCTCTTTTCTTCCAGTAGTTTTAACTTTCAGCAAGTTTTATATATGTAATACTGATCCAAGCATTGCTGTTAAAAGGAAGGGAAGTAAAAGCTGAGTTTTGTGGTTACTAATGTAACCTAGGATGTTTAAAGAATCAAGGGTTTTGGTTTTTGTTGGTCATTTTATCATCTTCTGTTTTTTTGAGGAAAATTTTGTTAGAAAGGTTGAAATTGTAAAAAGGTAACTGGTATAGGCCTTCAATATTTTGGGGATCTGTACATTATGAAAATTTTCTTACCGAACTATCTCTCTCTCGCTCTCAGGGATTTTAGGCATGAAAAAACAAAGAAGAAGCGTGGGACATACAGAGGAGGGCAGATTGATTTGCAATCCCACTCATTTAAGTTCAATTATTCAGATGAAGATTGATCGGCGGTGACATCTTCGTGTGATGAATCTTGATTTTTGGTCCTGTTACATTTTTACTTGCATGTGCTAAGCACAGCTTTTCATTCATCAATGTGGCAATTTGTGCTTCTGTACGTTTATCAAACTTTTGACAATTTTGCCTTCCCGTTTCTTATTTAACTTGAGTCAACTAAAGAATGGAAGCCATCTATTCTGTTTAGCTTCTCACAGCTATTTGAGGTTTCCTTTAGTGTATTATACGGTGGTCCAAAATGGGGAAAATCAGAATCAAATTTCGAGGCAAAAATTCTCCTCAAGTATCCTTAAGTACACTTAAGTGTATTATACTTAAGGATACTTGCATCTCAATTTGTGCAAGTATCCTTAAGTACACTTGCAGAAAAGAAGTCTGTTACCAGACTGAAAAACGCAGTTGAGACAAGAATCAGGCTCTCAAAGCTCTAAAAGAACCCATTTGGAGCTGTCTGCAATAAAATAATAATAATAAAAAAAAGTTTTGCTCTGGGCCAAGTTCTGAGAAGAGAAAATGGCAACTCCTGAGCTCAAGCTGGAATTGTCAGGACTATTAGTGAAAATATCAATCATGGAATGCTAGAAGAAAAGGAGAAAACGGATATCAGAGCCAAATATTCTGTACATCAAAATTTTAACAGTTTATTGACAATAACAAGGCTGAACCTATAGCCTAATAAACAATATATGAATCATGCTTAACCAATAAAATTTTTCTTGGCAGTATTACACCGACTTGAGAACTTCACTAGCAGTTTCCTTTTATGGAGAAACCATTTTCACCTCTTCTTATTTTTCTTTCTTCCTTGAAGGGGTCGCCTTTGGAAGCGTTCGCCTTCTTTCTCTAGACTGCTTATCCTCTTACCTATTCCCGAAGATGAAGACTTTTTATGCTGTAAAAGCTTTGGTGGTTCAACAGGCAATGATTGGGTAGGTTCCTTTCTGCCTTTTGAGAGTTGTTTGAGTGCTGAAAACAGATCAAAGGGAGAAGATTTTGCACCAGTAGTTGGAGGTGCCACGGGTACTTCTGGAACACGCAAAAACTTTTTTACCCCAGGAGCTTTCAACACTGAAATACAAGTAGGGTATTAAGTACCGAAGGTGGTTAAAGTGAACATCAGATGAAAATAATGTCAAAAGCCAAGTTCTCCACTGATCTTTGAAGATTACACAGAAAATTAAAAGGGAGAAAAAAGATCTAAGAACCTGGAAAACTCACCTAACCCATAAGCAAGCGAAAACAAGTTGGATGTAACCCAATAACAAAATACAGCCTGCAATGACAAAAACGAAATTTGTCAGACTCCAAAACAAACAAATTCTCAAACTCCAAATAACAGTGGAGGGAAGAGATGGGTAGTGAGCAGAGCCTAAAGCCACCATCTTGTGGGGATCTAATGAACGACAACTTTTCCTTGACATTCATTTATACAGACCATTACCAAAAGAAAATCTCAACTTTCAAGATGCAGATGCAGAAAACAGCTTAATTATGATCTCATAATACCATGTGCTTAGCAAATACCATGCAAGTGATCAAAAGATAACCTTTGGGAAATTCATAGTCAAAGGAACTGAAGCAACAGCAAGGGCCCTTGAAACGTTTTTCATGGTGCCAGCAGCAGGATTTCCTTCCATTCCTTCTTGCGTATTGCACTGAAGAAGAGCACAGATTAGCCAGCTAAATAATAAAAATCAAAACTGAGTAGAACAAGAACAAGCAATTTTTGTTATTTTTTTTAAAGAACAAAAAATATCCAAGCATAAAAACATAACCACCTAATTGGGTAGAACAAGTATCTACCTCCACTGTTAGCAAGAAAGTTAATGCTGTCAAAACTGGAAAGATGTATAAACCATCTGGGGTTGTGAGGTCAACAAACCAGTATGCTCCACCACTTTTAAAGGATGGCACCTTTTCTGCCATGTTTGAAATCTGGGGGAAACTTTGTCATGATATATTAAATGTGAAGATCGAATATAAAAGAAGACTCATCTGCAGTGTATTTACGGATAGAGGTTTAGCTTACAGCAAGGAAAAAGCTGATGAAGACAGGACCTTGAATAAAGATCCCCTTCAGTGGAGTAAATGGACTAACACCATGTCTGCAATTTGGAAGTCAAAACGAACTAAATTTTCCAGGGAAATTGACAGTCATGAAGATAATTATACTGTATAAAACTTGACCAACCTACTTGTCACAGGGGACATCGAGGTGAGTTATACGTGAAAAGGATAAAAAAAAAATATTTTTAAGGTATAAACCCATTAAGCACTTTTATCATTTAAGAACAATCAAATACAATTTACCTTAGGCAAGATGTCTAAAATGATGTTTATTTTTCTTATTACATAATCAGCCCTTTACTTAGAACCTCTGAAAGACCAATTAAAATTCTTATAAAATTAGATGGTGACTCATTTTTTATTTTTATCCTTTTCATGCATAGCTCGCCTCGATATTCCCTGCAGCATTGCTTACAGTAATTGAGCTTCAATGATAATACATTTTAGCACATCTAAAACAAAAAAGAATGAAAAAGGTGAAAACCTCTTCCCGAAAGAAAAGTACATATGATCATCTAAGCAGGACTAGTTAAATAGCAATTTGGCAATACCCTATCTTCAGGATGATAGCACTTGAACAATACTGTGCCTGCAAGTCATCCTAGGTGGTTAATGTGGCATGAATATTTAAATTCCAGTGTGGTCATAATGTACTGCTCTATAGAACACAACTTCATATTTCTTTCTTTGTTCATCATTTGAAACAATTAAATTCCACTACGAGCAAATGAAAAGGTTTCTTACTCCTTAAACAACTTCTGCATTTCTTTCTGACCTTCAGAAACAGCAGTAGGGTCCATGACCTGAGATGGAGACAGAGATAGCGGCAACATGATTGATGAGCATTTTGAAACAAGAAATGGATTGTATAAAGTGTGCATAGGCTACATCAACCTTTTGGTGCCTTGTTATATTCATGCTATCATTGAAAACATTTCAGTTTTATTCACATTATAAACCGAGATAAGCATAGGCCAAACAAAAAGTTGCTCAACTATAACCAAGGACATTTTGTCGCAATTGCCTATATTGCCCTTTTGTTCCAAGTTATCCCCTTTTTATACGGGGATTTCATATCAAGAACCAAGGGGAAACCACCCACTCATAGAAACCAAGAACTGCATGCAGAATGACAAAGCATGACATCTAAAACAAGTGATCAAACTGGTATGTGCATGTGTGTTGACAAACCAGTAGAAAATGCACTGGTAAAAATAAAATTTCGAGTAACATAACAAAGAGTGAGGGATAGGGATGTACAGGCACAGAAAACAGACCAACAATGTAAGTATGAGGTCAATAGAGTAAGGAGTGATGAAACCATCAAAGAACAAGCATAATACCTGACAGTCCACCCTTTGCTTAACCTCCTCCAAATGCGGCCTCAAGATCTGCAGGATACATATAAATCCACATGAGATATCTTTGTGGAGGTTTAGTAGGAGAAAAAAACACGTGGAAATCTAGGTATACACTACACTCAATGTTCTACACATTGGATTGCACGTGTCATATGTGATTTAACCAACATAATCAAATTGACATCATTATCCCCAGAGAGGAAACTTGATCTTCTACCTTAATACTGGTGCCACCGAGCAAACACATGGGCATTATAACTTAATAAGTTACATACTAGATGCTGTGCTTTTAAAATCCCAACAAGAGGCTGAAATGCCACAGCATAATGAATATCATAGAAGATAATCTACTAAAAACTGAAAATAAAATCAATGAATAAGAAGCAGAAGATTGTACAGATGCCACCCAGCACGAGATCCTCGAAAATGTCCATAACATTGCAAAACTTCGAAAATAGGGTTTCTGGAAGAAACATCCAAAAGTAACTCAAAAAAATTTCAATAAATGAAACACAATCTGTTAATGACCAAGTAAACACACCTGCCACAATGTACAAAGTGCAAGCATACATCAATTCCATAACAACAAAAGTAATTCCTAAATCACTCCCCAAAAATCCCATTTATTAATCTAATAGCTTGACTGGTGGACCGCACAAATCCAAAGGATGGATTTCTCGATTTCAGGAAGAATCTTTCAGTTAGATTAGCATTATTCTTTCAAACACACACACACACGTACACAAACACAAATTCAGCACTCAACAAGCAAACAAATCATTAACACTCAAATTCCGCCACAATATCATTAAACTTAAAAGAAAAATCACTAACACTAAGTTTCGAAGTAGCTTTCAACTGATTTATCAAAAGTGGAAGCATCGCGCTTCTTATAAGCAATGTAGTGACAACCATAGAAGCCCACCTAAAAAATTTGCAACAAAAACCAACAAACAAACAATTAATTTAACCTAATATTTAAACACACGCAAACAATTCCCTATTCTACGCAATTTCTAGTATAATTTAAATGTTCGGAAACAATCTTCTTACCAATTCAATCCAGTAAAATTATGAACAGCATCAATAACATATTGAAGAGCCGCAACAGGCAAGTAAGAATCCGCAGCCGCAATCGCAACCTCATTCGCAGCGGGAGCCGCCTGCGCCACCGTATCCATCACCACATTAATCTTATCTGCCGCCGCAGTGGTGGTGGTTGACATGTAGCGTACGAAACAAACGCCTGCGAAATGCGAGTGATTTGCTTCTTGAAGTAGAGAAGCGAAACTAGTTGAATTAATGTTGAAGGATCTTTGCGGAACGTAATTAGTGGGATTAAGTTGTTCTTGATTGTTTTTATGGTGGTGGTGGTGATCGTCGTTGTCGTTGTCGTCGTGGAGAATGTACGTGAAACGCGGATTGTGTTGTCGTTTCAAGATGGTTGAACGAGTTGAGAGACTTCGCATGTAAGCCATTTTGGTAACAGAAATTTGAAGCTCCTTCAAAAAAAAAAAAGTAACTAAATAACTATAGATTAAGCTTCTGGAATAAAAATAAATTAAGAAATGTGAAGAGAAGGCTGGTTACCTTTGGAGAACTTCTGGTTTTTTGTGTTACAGATAGAGGGAGGGAGGCAGGGAAGCCAAGGAGTAATAGAGAAGCAAAGCTATTTGAGAGAGGGGTTTAGGAGGTTTTGACTTTTGAGAGGACGGAGGGTTGATGAAGGTCATGATTTCTGATCCAATTTTAGGGTCGAGGTACTGGATATGGACCGTCTATGCAGCGGGTCTGTATTTTCCATGCAGAAAAAAACGATATTGAGATAATGTAAACATGTTTTAAATAAATAAGAAAAATAAATTATTCAAGTTATAGTTATTACCATTTAAATAAATTGGTTTTATTTTAATTAAATAATAAAAAAATAACAATAATAATAAAGAAACAAAATTAAAAAAAACTATGATAATCTTCTTTAAAAAATCTCAATAAATACGTATTTGGATAAAGAAAATCAACATCAAGCCAATCAAATATAGCGTGATAGATATGTATGATAAGTAATAACAGACGAGTCAACTTACGTTAATCCACAAAACTCATACCATAGGTCATGAGTTTGGGTTAAGCAGCTAAGAAATAATTTTAAGAAAACCACAAAGGTTTTTGTAATTAAAAAAATAAAAAATCGGACCATATCAACTTTTCAAACTCATAACCTGAGTCATTAGATCTAAAGTATCATATATGTAAAAATAGTGAAACTCAATTCCCAGCAAATCTAATATTTAAGATTGAATTATTATTATTATTATTATTGATATTCTTATTATTATTCTCATTTTATTTTGACTATTAGAATTAATAATAATAAAAACAACAACAACAACAACAATAATAATAATAATAACAATAATAATAATTATCATCATCATTATTATCTTCCTCCTCCACCACCACCTCCTTCTCTTTCTTCTTTTTATTATTATTATTAATATTATAAACTATTATTACTACTCCTACTACTATTATCACCATTATTGTTTAAATTAATATTAGTATTAGTATCATCATCATTGTTGTTGTTGTTATCACCACCACCACCATTACTACTACTACTACAACTACTATTATTATCATCATGATCATCACTATCACTACCACTATAATTATTCTTATTATCATTATCATTATTAGTATTATTATTATGATCATCATTACTATTACTATTACCATTACTATTATTATTATTATTATTACTAATAATATTATATCATTTTTATTATTATTATAATTATCATTGTCACTATTACTATTATTATCATAACAAACTATTACTACTACTATTATTATCTTTAGTAGTTTTATTATTAGCATGATTATTATTATTACCACCACCACCACCAACAATAACAACAACAATATTATTATCATCATCATCATAATTATTATTATTGAAAAAAAACATTAACTTCATTTGAAAGATAAAATTAAAAACCATAAAAACTTTGACAAAAGAGTCCAGAAAGAAATAAAAAAAATCAAAAACAGAAGGAACAAATTGAAAATATTATATGTGACAAATTAAAATTGAAGGATTAAATTGAAAATAAAAAAATTTTAACAAAACAAAAGATAAAAAAATCAAAACTAAAATGATTGAATCTGAAAGAGTAATAAAAATAAGGATCATGGCTCATTTTTATGTGTAAGAGAGAAAAATAAAGGGGAGAAAAAAAAGCTCCATCAATGATAATCAGCTACCATAAGCTTACATGCGCTATCCAAGAAGAAAAAGTCATGAAAAAAAAATCAAATGAGATGGTGGTAGTATATTTTCCTTCAATAGGGAGGCGTCGTGTATACCAATAACCTTTTCAAATTAAATAATATAAATTTAATATTAAATGACATAATTACCCTTATTCATAAACTGAGATTTACAAAACAAAAATGAGATAAAAAAACCATATTACCCCTGATTCCATGTTTTAAATTTTTTTGGACAAAAAGGATATGCGTAACTATACCGTAGACAAAAAAAAATGCAAAAATACCCCTCTTTGGCAATGTTGTTATTTATGACTTTGGGGGCTTTTCGATCATTAGATTATTTATTAAAATATAGTTAAGACAATATATTTTTTAAAATCATTATTATTAATATGAATGAGTTTGGATTAGTATAACTTGATAAGTTATATTATTAAAAATCTGACAAGATTAATCAGGTTTTATCAAATTAATATTTTTTCTGATTGAATTTGAAATTCATTCCGCATCAAATTTTAAGTCATGGTTTTGCAGAGATTAACATAAAAGATTCATACCTTAATTGTTTATATTATGTTAGATTCAAAATTTAGGATATCTAGTTGTGACCAATGAAGGGTTACCGTGACTTCAACCCAAGCAACTCTGGTGAGGTGAAGACCATATTATCACTGAACCAACCCCTGCTGGCAATCGGATTGTTTGTGAGGTTTGGGTTTACGACGGTGCAGCTTTAACATTCTGGCTGAAGATATTTCATGAGGTTGTGCAGGCAAGCACCACCACCACATATTTGCACACCTCGAGCAGAGCTACTAATCTTTCCACTCTGCGACTAGTAAAACAAATTGCCAGGATTAATTATTACTGGACTAGGCAGTCTACAAATACCGAGTGATTAAGGTCTCAACTGATTGACATCAAGCTTACTGTATTCCTTGGCAAATGACAACAGCAGAAGACAGGAACAGAGAGATAAGAACGCTTTGTTGCCTCCAACAAAACCTGATGTAAACCATTCTTTATCTTCAAGAGAGTTGATTGAATTGCTTTCCTAGATTTCATGAACTCTTAGAAGTAAAGAATAATTCACATTTGAAGTGCCGACCGCGAAAATGGGGTGTGCATTTGGCTCTCGAATGGACAGTCGTTTTAGTTTGTGGCTCATAGACATGCTGGAGAGGAGCGGTTTTTGGGATTTATTTATTGTTTTGATGCTTGGAATGATTGACAAGTTCCCTCTCATATAATAAAAGGGTATGGTTGAAAATTATTAATATCTTTTAAGTGGTTAGACTTTTTAGACGGTTTAGGGTTCACTATAAGTATGTATTATATAACCGGGAAAATAAAACTCCTTGGTCCTGTAAATATAAGTATCCTGTAAATACAAGTATATTATCGAACCATGTTAAATTTATTTTTGTGTTCTTTCTAATTTTTTTTATTACAATATTCATAAATAACTGCTGCTGCAGATTTTTAACATCAGATAGCAATGCAAGAAACAACATTTCCAGCAAGTGACAATGACAATAATAAAACCGATGAAAGAAGCAGAAAACCTTGCTCCTATTTGGAACAACCAACTCTTATTACTGCAGAAATTTGACTGATCTAAACTGCTTTCTAACTTCCAAAATTCCTTCGGTTGGAACCGTGGTTTTGTTTCACAAAAAGAAGCATTGATGAACTTTCATCAATGGAAGTATCCTAAACATGCAGGTATTAGCACCAAGCATCTTCGGCCGTGTTATTTTGATTTCTTTTCTTGTTTCTTCATGATCACTTCATCAATGTACAGTATACCCTTGCCTTTGTATACTTCAGGAGGCTTGCAACTACGAACAGAAGCAGCAAACTGGTGCATTCTTTCCTCGTCAATTCCGGTGCAGCAAACTACATTGTTCTTGAAGCAGAAATACGAGCAGCTGGAAGAACAGTGAGTTCAACCTCATGACTGTATATCCAAAACCCACAATCTTATGAAAGCGAAAGAATTTGGCTTCCATTATTGTTAAACAGATGGAGCAACTGACTCTATTAAAATTATAATAAGCAAATAAAGAAATTCAAAAAAGATACCAGAGAACTAAACAAAAACTACCGAAACGGCAAGTTATCTTTCAAGAAGGATTCCATTTGCTTTAGCAGTCTTGACATTTAATGTTTAAGGCTTTTAGTTAAAAAAAACTGCAATCTTCCATTCCATCACTATTCATTACTTCGTTATCGCATTTCCAGCCTTGTTGCAAAATACTTTTTGCAAACAAAACCAAGAGTCTCGCTTCAAGGAGGAGCTAGGCGCGCTACGTACAAGTCTCGTCATGGAGAAGCTCACGTGGAACTCGCCACCAATGAAATCTAGCAAGTGCCTAGACAATAGAATTACTCTTATTTCAATCTATCATTATGTGGTGACTTCATTGATTCATTCATTCTTGGTGGATTCATCTTGCAAGTTAGCTGTTAGCTAAGCTAGCAATATTCAAATGACAAGAAGTGAATTAGAAGAAGAAGATATTTATACTTCAAATCATAATACTTTGATTTTTCAATTCATATTTACATATGTGATCAATTGAGGATCTTGTATTGACGGGTTTTTTCTTGTAGTTTAATTCTTGAAAGTAACCACTCACCCATAAATTATATCCAAAAATTAATCCATGATATCAAAAAAATTAACATCATGGTCCTTTTGAACTAGCAAGAATTAGGCAGTGAGTCCACACATAAAAGACACTTAACTATTTTAAATGGCAACCCGTTTTCCTTTGAAGAGGTTCTTACTTAATTCTTTGTTTTGGTAAAAAATTATTTGGTTTCTTGAAACAAAATAAATACATGCGGTGAAAATAATAAATTTAAATTTTTTTCGGGAGTTTCAATATGTCATTAGATAATCTAGTATTGTTTTACAATTTAATCATGAAAATATTACTTGAAGATTAGATTTTTTTTAAGTGCGATCAACTTTTTCAAGGTTGAGTTATTGTAAATCATAAGCTATTCAAATGTCTAACCTCTAACAGTAATCTACATGATCCATTAGTGAAAAATCTTCTAAAACCCTTTTTAGGAGAGAGAGAGAGAGATTATCATGCCTTTGAGTGATAACTTTTTCTTTTTGTGTTTAAAAGTTTTCTTTGTATATTCTATAACATTTGTACAACTCAATTTCTAGAATATAAGGCATAACACTTTATTTATAAAAAAAACATTAATAACTTTATAAATGATAAAATATCAATTTTTCTGCTTGAATAATAAAACATATATTATTTTAAAAAAATATGTTAGAAATTTATTCAATCAAGTCTCTACTTGATTTTTCTAGGTCTAGAATTATAATCACCTGTATTAATTACATTATGGTCCTTAATATCTAAAACTAATTCATAATCAAGTTATACTTGATTAATTATCCAAGTTTAATTTCTGACTAAATGTTCTTAATATGCATGACTCCTTAGATTTCTAACAAGTTGACTTAAATATAAATCATAATTATAAATAAAATAGGATTAAATAAATTAAATAATTTAATTTATTATCAATTCAATAATTGATCGATCTATATTTGAAGATCAAGTGCATTGTTTAGCAACGTGTTGTATTCTCCAAATATTAGAAAAGTCATAAATGGTTTGACTTAACATTTTAGCAAAGAGTTTCTTAATGTAATTATTATTCATTCATCAAGAATGTTTTGATGTAGAAATTATAGCATAAAGTATTTATACTTTCTCAAATCATGTTTGTTCTCAAAACTATAGTTATTGATTCTTTAAATAAGATTTGAAACTCTTTTCAAATCTCATTCCATCTGGCGCAAGAATTTCATAATCGATACTATTTGAGAACAAGTGGAATATTTTTTTCTAATTAACATAAGATGATGAATCATCTCTTAATCACTCAAATATATTTATATAGTTAATGTTATACCCAATTTTTATCCTTATTTACCTTTAATTAGAACAGCATGTAGTCGGGATCAAAATATAACATTTCGTATATAAAGATATTTATCTCTCAACGAATCTAATTAATGTTCAGTCTTAATAGAGTATCAATCAAGAACATTTCAAAAGAATGCTTTGATGCAATAGAAATCTCATAATTATAATAACTTTATAATATTTTTTACAAAGTATTTTTTTTCCAATGACTTTATCTTTACTCTAAATTTATTAATTAAACATTAGATTTATTAATTAAATATAAATAAATATTAAAGATAAATATATTATTTCATGAACAAAGTCAGTATCATGTATAGCCAACCGATTAACTACAAAATATATATATATATATATATACACACACACACAGACACACACACACTAACGACAATATATGAACAAAATCAAAATGGGAATTTTTTTTACTGTTTCAAGTCAAAAAGAGATGGAAATGTTAAAGATAGAAACGTGTATGAAATAAATTTTTATAATTTATAAAAAATAGTGGAGACACATCCTAAATGTTTCTATCTGTTCTATCATAAAATAATAATAATAATAATAATAATAAATGCTCCTTGTTTTATGGCTTTAAAATGAATTGATGATCATAATATAGGATAGGAAATCCGTAACTCTTTACATCACAAGTTCACTTATTAATATTTATTTAAATTATAATAAATAGATAAATTTTATAGTGTGGAGTAACTAGTGGCATCAATTGATATATTTTTTTTCTTGTTTAATTAATCCTTT
>Ga0307515_10005851_pt1 | contig 24815 bp, 16 predicted proteins | sample 17_EM_MG_FD_194513 | JGI IMG/M metagenome (GOLD analysis project Ga0307515, IMG submission 194513) | Populus trichocarpa ectomycorrhiza microbial communities from riparian zone in the Pacific Northwest, United States - 17_EM | ecosystem: Host-associated > Plants > Roots > Unclassified | place... | reverse complement strand
GGTTAAACCGGTTATATAACCGGTTTGAAGCTTTGATTCAAATTATGGATTGGTTTTTGCCTCATTTTTGTATCCAATCCAAACCAGTTGCATCACTGCTTGAAAGTGCCCAATTTGCTCTCAACTGACCTCTCGATCTCCTCAGCAAGTGGTAGAAGCTGCTTCTTCTTGAATTCTGGCTGAGGGACTACAAATGCAGTTGGATGTTCCTGCCGAGTATCTTGGTCTCGTATACCAACCACGACAGCGGTCGCCACGGCAGGGTGATCAAAGAGCGCAGCCTCGATCTCTCCGGTCGAGACGTGGGTGCCATATCCATCACCAACACGGAGGAGTTCCTTGAGACGATCGACGATGAACACATTCGATTTCTCATCAATATAACCGACATCGCCGGAATGGAACCAACCTTCCTCATCAAAGTCACGATTCGCTTCGTCGTTGTCCTTATACCCGGCGAAACGGGCCAGCGAGTTTCTGACCAGGATTTCACCTTGCTCACTTGGACCAAGTTCTTTGCCGGTCTCCACATCGAGGACTTTGGCTTCCACACCATTGACTAAGGTGCCACTCGAGCCCGGAACTGATGATTCTTCGTCGATTTGGAGAGCAATGAGGAGCGTTTCAGTCGCTCCCCACTCCAAAGTGAGCTTGACGCCATTCAACCTCTCCTGAATACCATCTCGGATCTTTGGATGAACTGGCGCGCCGGCAGATAGCAACCATTTGATTCTCTTGTACGCGCCCTCGCGCTTCTCCGATTTTGCGATCTGAGCAGCGAGCGGAGGCGTTATGAAGAGGAAGGTAATGCCGTACTTGTCAATTAATGGGAGCGAAGACTGGTTGAAGTCTGTCCTCAAAATTATGACTGGAATCCCGAGCAGAATGTTTAGCCCGAGATTGAGCTTTGCATTGATACCGTAGGCGAATGGAAGACTGGAGATCCAAACGTCCTTGGACGGGTCGGTATCCTCGGGGACGGTCAACCGAGTTGTCAGCAGATTTGCTACCCAGTGTGCATGTGGTGTCAGTACGGACTTGATGTTACCAGAAGATCCGCTCGTGCGGTATATAAACGCGTTGTACTCCTCGAGCTGTTCGGACGTAGTTAGCTTGAAGCCGTCGAAGCTCGCATCCCCTTCAGCCAAGATTTGTTGGGTGTCCGCGATGCCGTTTCCGATGGCACCGTCAAGGCTAATGAGTGGGATGTTTCCGGACAAGTCAGCGGCCTCTTTCGAGATGGATGCTAATAGCCGATCCGCGATGATCAACTTCGTCTTGGATTGCTGAAGGCGTGGAGCGATTGCTCGCGCATCAAGACCTTGTTGAACCGGGATTGGAGAAATTGTGGCACCGGCTGCGATGACACCAAAAAATGCAATCGGATATTCAATCTGTCATTTTATTACTCAAGCTTGGTCGTACACGGCCATTCTTCGAGGGATCTCACTTTGTTGTTCGCCAGGAACGCAACAACATCGTTGGGTTTGATGGCATATCGCTTTATTAGCACGCTCGCGAACTTCCTGCTTTTTCCTTCAAGTTCTTCCAAAGTCAAAGTTTCGTCGGTCCCATCTACTCTGTATAAAATGCGGTTCCGTGGGTAATTCTCGCGGCCTTCGTGGAAGATAAAGTTGAAGACATCAGAGGAAGGAGGAGCGGGCTTGGGGAGCTTGGAATAGAATACCATAGCGGGGATAGAGATCGGGGAAGAAGGCTTTCAACCTTTGAATTTTATGACAGGCAATTGCTCTTCAGCCGTTTGGGGACATCCTCATATAAGTAAGGCTCGAGTAGTCTCCCATTGACCTAGTTCCTCTTCAAGCACCATCCGCTCGCCCTCCGGCCTCTCACTCGTGTACATCTTGTTTCGCAATTTGCGTTATTCTCCATTCGCCAAATTCCTTCGTTACAAGCTATCTGACTTGAGGAGTTCCGCTTGTTAGCTGCAGATGGCGAGTTTCCATCAACCTCCGACGGCCTGGCCCTCATCACGAGCTCAACGCGTAAATAGTCTGATCTACAATGCTAGACAGTCAACATGCATATGCGGGCTTGGAGCGTCCGCTCGCAGAGGGACGTTGATATCGTTGGCATCGCGTCAATCCACTTAAGATGGCGTCAGCCCACCCATGCCAAAATCAATGCATTATTCCGCTTCTTAGCCTCATGTTCTGCAAATCGTCTCAGATTTTATCAAAAATGCTCTACGTTGGTTAACGGACTACTACGTGGATGTTTAGCCTATTCCGAAAGACCTCTTCGGAAAGCCATTGGCCAGGTACATAATACATTTCGTGATGACCAATCAGATTACATCTTACTACGTCACTATGAGTTATCCTAACAAGAGCATTAATATCCAGTGCTTTGATGATGGTCGACTTTATGGCTGTGTAGAATTGTTCGCTACATCGAAACTAAGGCGACAATTGGACTATTCCAGTTATCGAGCGAATTACTTATCGAAGACAAGATCTTTCCGTGTCAAGCGCTCCTCAAGACTTTTTCATTGTCACATACTTTTGCTATTAAACTCTCTTATCCCCGCATCAAATTGTAATTGTATGCAATCCCGTCAACGACTTCACCACAGCCATGTCTACACAAGACGCAAGCCTTCCGGTGATCGACTATTACAAGATCATTGCCCCTTCCATCATTGACTCACCTGAAGCCCGCGAAGAGAGCGAGAAAGAGAAACACAGGCTCTTTCGGGCCTTCATAGAAGTAGGATTCGTCTACTTGGCCAACCATTCTATCCCGGACTTTGCCTACGAAAACCTCTTTGCTCATGCAAAACGCTTTTTCGCCCTCCCCGAGGAAGAGAAGGCCAAAATCGAAACCGGAGAGAAGAAGGCCTTTCACGGATGGTTTGCGCCGCATCGTACCTCTGGTGATAAAACCCACTTAGACCAAAAAGAAGCATTTGACATTGGCGATGACAACGATCCGACAAGGCCAAATCAGTGGCCGGAGAACTGGCCGGAATTCCGAGATGATATGAACTACTTCTTTCAGAAGTGCCACCAAGTCCATTTGGTACTGTTGCGGGTCCTTGCACAGCAGATTGGGATCGATGAGAACTTTTTTGAGCCCCACGTTAATGCGAAAGATCATTTCTTCCGCGTACTATATTATCCGGAGACAAGCCGATACTCGTTCAAAAACCGTCTGAGAGCCGGAGCGCATACAGATTACGGGACTTTGACGTTGCTGTTTAATGATAACAGTGGCGGCTTGCAGGTTCGACATGCCAATGGGCAATATATTGATGCTCCGCCAATTCCAGGATGTGCCATTATAAACGGTGAGTATTTCTCACTCTCCTGGGGCTGTGTAATATACTAACAGACATAACTCAGTCGGTGATCTCCTGGCTCGCTGGTTCAATGACATCCTCCGCTCCACGGAACACCGCGTTGAGCCAGCACCAAAGCCAGACGAGAACGGGAATATTCCTGAGATACTCCCAGCTCGGTACGCAATTGCGTGGTTTGGCCATCCAAACCGCGATGCACTGGTTGAGCCACTTGAGCAGTGCTGCACTCTAGAGAATCCGAAGAAGTACGGTCCGGTCTATGCTGGAAAGCATGTAGTGGAACGACTGGCTTTCTTGCACAAAAAGGGGAAAAATACGGCAACTTGGGACGACAGTATGCAACGAAAGGAGGAAAATACCCATGCGGCGGAAAGTTTGCCCCAATTAGTTGATGCAACAGCGGGGTAGAGTCTGCTACTGATGATCCTGTACTGTTAGATGTTGATTCAGTTCAATGATCATGTCTACGATCGTTTCGATAGGCCTAGTATGAAGTATTGCCATCAAAGTTCTTGTTTGTTGTCCAGCATATTGCTACGCGTGCTAAAACGCGATGATGCGATTTTTCATCTAAACCACCATCTCGGGTTAGATAAGTCCGCTGACGAGTAGATTTTAATCTGTTGGAGATTAGCTCAGTCGACACAACGATTGGCAAGCTCACGCACATGTGGTTCTTACTCCATCGGATTAAAATGGTTGTTGTGCATATGCAAGATGCTGTTCGGAGTTGAAGGACGTGAAGTGCATCTTGGATTTCAGGGGTGTCTCGGACGCAGGCGAGGCGGTTCCTGCCCATCTCCTTCCTCCGACCTCCGACATTTTCCAACTACCGCATATGCAGGATCTCCCCTTTGCATCTACATTGCAATGCAACACTATGAGACTGTGTGGATGGCCGTGATTGGTTGGATTGCTAAATCATGTACGAGGTGGCAATTTTGTGTGCGAACGTCACGGCCGAGCATCATCACGCAAACCGTGGGTGAGACTGAGTTGCTCGTTTGAGCTGACTTGAATATGGAACATCTTAGGGACAAGGGAACACCTCTGCTGTGTTCTCATAATTTCATGTAAACTACTTGATCGGCAATTTTAGCTCTGCGCTTCTGAGCTCCAAACAAATGTGAAAAGTTTTCCTTCACATTATCTATCAATTTTATTGAAACCCATCTAACTCTGAGTATGATTAAGACAATTTCTGCACCAACGGTATGCCAACCGCTTGAAGCCTTACCCGACAATGTTAGAGCTTTGTGTTGCTGATTGGATTACAGGTCATTGACCTCGGCTTCAAACCGAGGTATTACTATATTATCAAGGAAACCGCTGTCGAAGTAATTGAACCGACCAACACAGCTCAATGGACGCCTGATTCCTGGCGCAGCAGGCCAGTGGCTCAAGCGATCGATTACGACGACCAGCTGGCTCTTGAGCAGACTTGCTCCCAACTACGGAAGCTGCCTCCTTTGGTGCTTCCCTATCAGATCGAAGGTGCCCGGCAGCAACTCTACCAAGTTGCCAAAGGCAACGCCTTTATCATCCAAGGCGGTGACTGCGCGGAAAGTTTCTATGATGTCCAGCATAATATCATTCGTAGCAAGGTTACATTACTTGCATACCAGAGTCAGATTCTGGGAGCAGCACTGGGCAAGTCCATTATTCAGATCGGGCGTATTGCTGGACAGTATGCGAAGCCACGTTCGCAAATGTTCGAGAGGTTGCCAACCGGCGAAACTGTCCCTGCCTTTCGTGGCCACAACGTGAATTCGGAAAACCCAGAAAGCCGAGAGCCTGACCCACAACGACTGCAGCTTGGCTACTTCTATGCCGCGGCAACGTTGAATACCATCACTCAAGTCGAAAAAGAACTCAGCCAAGGCGCAAGAAACACGAAAGCGCCGCCTACACTGTACACATCGCACGAGATCCTGCATCTGCCTTACGAATCAGCTCTTACCACTGGAGTCTACAACACCTCAGCCACCTTCCTTTGGCTTGGTGAGCGCACACGGCAGCTGGATGGGGCACATGTGGAATATGCTCGCGGCCTTCGTAATCCCATCGGCGTCAAGATAGGCCCAACAGCTACTCCGGCAGCTGTGGTTGCCCTTCTCGATACCCTTTCGCAAAACCGAGACCATTATGGCAAGATTTCGCTTATTACTCGCCTTGGTTGGGGCAAAGTGCATTCTACGCTCCCGCAAATCATCCGCGCTGTTCAACTTTCTGGGCACGTTCCGATCTGGATCTGCGATCCCTGCCACGCTAACACTGTCTCCACCACATGTGGCCGGAAGACCGGGATCGTTAATGCGATGCTGGGTGAATTGAAGGAGACCTATGTTGCGCACCGAAGACTGGGAAGTCATCTCGGTGGAATCCATCTTGAGCAGACGGGTGAGAATGTTACGGAGTGCTTCGATGAGGTGCACGTTGTTGAGCCGGCGGATTTGGGAAGATCTTACCGCTCACTTTGTGACCCAAGGTTGTCAGCTGATCAGGCAATTGATTTGGTTAAGGGTTTCACGGCATTTGTGAAGGAGTGGTGTCCAGAGAGCGGTTTCTAAGCAGGGAAATTTCACTGTTTTGCAATAGAAGGTCTAGAAGCGACTGTAAAGAAACATGTGAAAAATTCGAAAGCCATCTGCTTGGATTGACCTATTAAAAGCTTCAACAGACGTTGACTTCATTTGATTGCTATTCCATTAAGAGTTTAGTAGTGGTCCGTTGAAGCCGTGTGCTTACCTCAAACAACCCATGTCCTAGGATTGGCTGGATATTTTGTTTTGCATTGGACATGTCTTTAACTTATGGCATTGCTGCAGTCAATCTAAATTTTGAACTTTCAGACGCCGCGTTGACTCAAAATAGTTCTCAGACATTATGAATTAGATACAGCGACACGATTCAATTGCTCAAGTTTCTATAATTTACACTTGCATTCAAAGCGGCTTCCTCCCATACACAAAGTTAAGTTTCGGTTGATAGCCATAGGTCTTGATCTCAACTTCTAGGGCGTCTAGGAAGGCATGAAACTCCTTGGCGTTTCTGGCGACACCGGGGATACCGTCGGCTGTGAGGTTTATGTTAGCTGGAATAGCTTTATGTTCTGAGAACACGGGACACCTACGGCCTATTTTTTGGTCCAAATTCCGGAAGCATTCAACCAAGAGCTCAGCAGAAACATCAGCCTGTTCCGGATCCTTTGATTTGGCGCCATAACCGTGATCGGACTGGATCTTGATCACGTTCTCTAGACCGGCATCTCGGAGGTATCCCTCGAGCTGGTATGCAACATGAATATCCATGCCGAAGCCTTTGGTCGACCATTCTTGCAATGCAGCTTGCTTTTTAAGCTGCGGCAGGCTCGCCGGCCGCAATGGATCAATCCACTCCACCTCAACAAGCTGGATATATCCGCCCGGCTTAAGGAGTTCAACTAGGCTGCGTACGACGGCTGACCATTCTTTAGACGCGATTCCCCAAATTAAAAGGCGTTGATGAACGATGTCAAATGTGTTTTTCCATTTCCAGGATGACGGAAAGGGATGGAGGATATTGTGAGTTCGGAGGTCAGGGGTCGTTGTCGCCGGATTTCCAGCCGATCCTGAGCCGGCGCCCGGGAAAAGAGTTGATCCAATGTCGACACCGAAGAGCTCGAGATTTCTATCTGGAAACTGACGGGGAACATCTCTTAGCCAAGTGCCTACAATTCATCCGAGAACTATCAGCCTCTCCACTCGATCTTCGAATTCCAGTATTTGCCTTAGATTGAGACCCAGATTGCGAAATTACACGCACCGTCTGCACAACCAGCATCAAGGATTCGGAGTGGGCTGAAACCCTTGGTGTTGGGCGTCACCAGCAGCTTGCCCTCAGTAGTGCTGTTCATGAAGTGGTGCTGCCTCTGAAGGCGCTCAATCTCTTTGGCGTGGTGCGGAAGCATGTATGCGCCCTCAGTTCCCGAAAAGTGAGTTGTGGGGTACGCCTCCGCCGCAGCGACCCCGACAGATACTGACTGTGGTAAAGCAGCAGACATGATGATAAATAGACCTCAAGTTAGTGTCATTTGCTTGTGCGATTCTGCGTGCTTGCAATCCTCGTCCTCGACTTGTGACGCTCTTTATATATATATAAATATACGCCTATTTGTTGATCGGTAGTCCGTGCACCGATTGTAAGAAAAGAAGGACTTATGTAAAGATTGATCTATGAAGAAAAAGAGGCTATATATACATAGTGTAGGTGCAGACAATAGGGGGGAACAGGGGGTATACAATACATCTGAAACAGGGTGGTAGTACAACCTAATTCAGATCGACACTATTACAATTACTGCCTTAACGATGCTTGTCTTTAGCTTGCTCAATTCGAAGACAATCTTATGTGCGACGTTGCGGGTATACTCTTGGTAGAATCACTGCTTTGCATTTTCCAGGCATTTGTAATGGAAGGAGGTGGCTAGTGCTGGGGCCGCCATCGGAGTTCCGTGGTCGTCGTGCATATTCGTCTCGGACAACCTCACGAAGTCTACATCAATGTCAGGGAGTGGCACAGACGGAGCGGCGGCTCTCGATAAACGGAGGGCGCATTCAAAGGTTTTGCGAACTCGGGGCGTACACGGCAATCTGCCTTTGTCTTCATACCAAAGCATATGTGGCCTCAGACTGCGGTGATCCTTTTCAGTTTCCATTGGCAAAAAGTCGTGTTCATAACTTAAATGCTACAGCGGAGAACGCCACGTTGAAAAGGTATTCCGCCCTCGCTCTTTTCTTCCAAGCTGCATTCTAGGGCTGTTAGCTTAGTCGTTATTGCGCTTTTCATGCTCAGGTTTAGTCAGACGGGTCCCTTCATTATGTTTCCTCCAACGACTACGACTATTCCTTATCGTCTTACGGGTTTGGCAGGCTTGATTCTAGGCCACAGGCTCATTCCATCGCTCGGTCCACACCAGTCAATGGAACCACATCACACAACTCATCATTTGCAGAACGAACATCATCCCCCTCCAGGAGTATACACAGCACGCGAATTAGTCTCTGGAGCGCTGCCTCTATTAGAATCGATCGTTCTAAGACTCGGGGGGGATGCTCCAAATCGGGTCAAGGCGAAGGATATTCTGATTGATGGACTTGCGTCATCTCTAGCAATTACAGGGAGGGAGTCAACTCTGCCTCTATCGTATACCGCTTCAGACACATCAAGAAAAGAAATTGCATGGCAAGCACACCGGATCGGGAAGAGTCTGGTTAGGTATGTCCGAGAAGCCATCAATGCAGATGAAGCGGATCCGCATTTGAAAATCTACAGCCAATGCGATGGGCATCTTTGGACATCAGGGACGACTTCACTTCTGCTAGGCCCACGAAGTGCTAGTGATTTAATGCAACTGTACAATGAATGGGTAAATACATCAATTCGTACAGCTTGAAGTATTGCTAATTCTCGGTTAGCTCCACCGAATGGTACTCCTTCGAGATGCCTTACTGCCGTTTGAGAACTACGAGGAGGTTCCCTTGTTAATTGCTTCTTCGAATTCTCGAGGCTTGCGCGACTTCGAAGAGCCGCGAAAAGTCTTCCTGTTAGAATGTCTCACTGGCATCATCTCTCAATCCGCTATCGTTAATGTTGCGAAAGCTTTTACCGGTGCGAGCCTACCTCAAGGAGGATACGGTCTCCAATACTCCCAAGGTCTCGTCCTACCTGCCTTCTTATCCGGGTCACCATCTCTGCACCTCCTCCGATATCATCCGGTACGTCTTGACGACTCGCAGACAGACCTCTTGTTTGACTACGAACATCCGGTCTACTACCGTGCGCCAAAAAACGAGATCTCTCAGCCCGAACACCGCATTCCTCCAGGAGCGTGGCCGCCGCCATCGCTGATGACGCTCAACCCCCAAGTTACGAGGTCCTCAATAGGTGTTAACATCGGCATTGATTCGTCTCGCCGCATCTTGCAACTCCAACTGGATATTGACACTGGTATCAGTGTCTCTGTCGACCTTGGCCAAATTGCTCGAGGCCGGCAGTATGCTTACCGCGCGTCTTCGAATAAATCCCGAGAATCAGAGGCCGATGCTACACCACCACCGGAGACCAATGGCGCATCTCTTGAATCTAAAGAAACTCCATTGCCAAGTCCGCCTCTAGAAGCTTGCGATAATCCTAAGAAAGGTTTCGCAAGCGCCCTACTCCATGCTACGGCAAGAACGCTCGCCCAGCCAGGTCTAATCACATCCACAAAGAAAAAGGAAGAGAACCAGATGCATGTCTTCCCCGCAAAGGATCCGCTTGTTGGTCTTGCACTACTTGGAAAGCTCTATCCCGGAAACGTCATCTTGCTTGATGAAGACGAGGCGCCGGAAAGTGCGGAGAAGACCGGCAAGGGGTTTGGTGCGAGGTTTGTGGTTTTGCAGGCTGCAAACAGTCAACGCATCAATGGAACACACGAAACATGAAGCGGATGGGAGCTTGGGCGGGTGTAAATTGGATCAAAATTAGCATTGCCATTGAGGGCCGGGTTGGGCAGCAAAATATCTTACCAACAATTTTGTTGGCATTTGCTCTGCCTTATACTTTTTTTTTCTCTTTGTAGCTATAATGCCAGCTGATTCCAACTTCCAACCTCCGCAAAATTCTGACAGGCGTGAATTCAGAAGCTCAGCCTAAGCGACAATAATTAAGCATCTGGCAATGTTGGTCTAAGGTATCACGGAATCACACAAACTCCGCTCCAAATTATTCAATGACTGCCAATCACATCACCCAAACTCCAACGCTTTCAGGAATGATTGCCGAACTCTAAGCTTCACAGAAAGGCTTGCCATTATCAACCTCGTAAACTCCCGCAAATCATCAAATTCCGCTTTTGGACCTGACGCGGCACTTCCCCTGATATTTCTCCCTGTCCCACCACTACTTCTAACTTCACCATCGCCATCACCATCACTAACGCCAACGCCATTCCCGTCATATTGCTCCCTCAGCACCTTTGCTTTAAGCTTAAGCTGCGTGAGACCTACAGGACCAAGCGAATTCTTCGCAGCGATCCACTCTTCCGGGGAAGTCGCTCTCCACATGACATCCGGTGCAGGAAGAGGCATATTGAGGATCAGGCCAGTATCTAACGTTTCGTAGAAGTACGGATTCTGTTTTTGGGTTCGACAAGATAGGTTGTTAATCATATTGACAAGGAAGACGGTGCGACGGATGGATTCGTGGATGATCCATTTGCGCCAAGATTCATCAAGGTCGGCTTCGTCGCTAGGGCGGAGGTGTTGTTGTGCTAGGCGACGAGCCATCTGTAGGAGGGAAAAGCATTCTTATAAGCTGTGACAGATTTTGGTTCAGACTAGGGACACAGCCTACCTTGAGGAAAAAGTGGTGCTGCAACTCGGCACATCTTGCCTGTTCCGCAGTCGATCCAAAGAAGCCTACTATTTGATAGACACTCATTGCATGCACGGCTGCCAATGCTTCTATGTCGGAGTTTCCCCATAGGCGCTAGAATACCAGTTATCTAAAGCTACTGTCATTTCACATGTTCTACTTACAAACGATTTGACAAGCCGATCCCGCTCTTTGTTCATCATTATGTGAACGAAGGTCCCACTACTAGGCAACGCAGCATTGTGAGCGCTGACGCAGCAAAAGGCATTTGCCAGAGGTTCCAATACATCTCCCTTCACACATCGATACAGCCGGTGGTGCACAAAAGGTGGATACGTGCCACGTTTTAGCATCATCTGTGGATATTCTGACAGTGCTTTAATCAAGTCGTCATCCGTACCCATCTTGTGGAATGGGCATTCCACAGATCGTAGACTTCTGTCGATTGATTCCGGCTGGGCTGCTTTTGATGGGCGGCGAGTCCGTTCAGATCGAGGCGCGGTACGCTTCTGAGGCCAGTCATCATCCGATCGTGATGTTATGTTAGCATTGCTCCTCGCAGATAACTGGTTTTTTCTGGCGAGAGGAGGCGCTGCGGTACTGGTACCCCAGGGAAGTGGTGGCTTCCACGAAATAGGTTCAAAAGTAGGAACTGTTGATGAAGAGGACATTCTCTCATTTTCACGTGCCGAAGATGTTAGTTGGCGGCTTCCAGGCATTCCAAAAGAACCCAAGAGATCAAACGTGCCACCGTTTGTTGGTCCCAGCATAGGATCTTGAAGTGTGTCGTCGCCCCAACTCACTTGCTGATCCTTCTCGGAGACATTTGCTGCAGTCTTTCTAAGCCACTGGACAGGGCGCCAATTACTGAGTGATTCGACATCACTGGTGATGGAAGTAGACGCCGGACCCGAACTGTGCCGCCAGTCGGACATGTAGTCAATATCTGATTGATGGTCTCGAGAGCTGTTTCCGAGACTGATTTCAAGATTCATGCCTTGATCGAAGGACCAATCCATCTGTTGCGATTCATGCGGAGCTCTCGCCCGCATATGCTCTTGAGCTCGCAAATGGGTACTGCCTGATTGGAAAGGCAGCACTGAGGATCTCTCGTTGCTCTCACCAACAGCGTCAATATCAGTGGAGATGCTATTGACTGCTGTGTTGGACCCTTTCGGAAATGAAGCATCGTAACCATTTGCGAGCAGTATCTGCATATCTGCCGTACTCAAGTTGAATTGTGAATCCGCTAAAGATGGAGCCTCGTTGTCACTAACTCCACTAGACTGTTGTCCAAACATGGGCTGATTTGTTTCCTCGTTGTCAGCGCGTGGCTGCTGAACGATACGGCCGTCATCCACCAGTCTGTCCTGGGCTGGTCCCTGGGTAGCCGCAGCATACTCGCACCTTTGATTCCGGGATACGAAGGCCGGCGGCGTGGTAAACGGTCCATCTGCTAAAACGCAAGGAACACCAAAATCTCTACCTTTTGGAATTCGTATGCAATTTTAACCCAACACCCAAAACTCTTAATTAAAGTATTATGCGATAGAGAAGAAGCAGATTAGTTATTCCCTCAAATTTTGCGATAGTTAAATTCAAGGCGCAATTGCTATTTATTTGTTATTGCGGGCCTAGAATGCGCAAAATACTCGCTTAAAAAATTGGACCGTTTTTAAAGCCGTCGGCCTTCGTATACACCGGGAGCATGAGGGGAATGCCAAGTCACAACCGAGCTTAGAAGCCGCACAAGAGAGACAGGATTAGAGCTCCGTGCAGAGCTCCGTGCAGGTCTCCCCCTGAGCTTCGTTCTGCAGAGCTCTCGCAAAGCTCCACAGCTCTACGCAGAGGGCTGGCGGCGTAGGCGTTGGTGTTTACTGCGCGGCTCGGCGGTGCAGAGATAGAATTAGGGCCTCTACGGCGACGAATTCCTCTTAACGTCGCGCTTGTATAAGGAGCTGAAGATCTCATAACTTATAGAGTAGGCTTTTCTCTATAATTTGGTGTAATTTTTATATTGACAGGTATTGTGGGAGGGTAGATTAATTTCGTTAAAGTTAATGAGGTCTTCTCATATAAACCGTGTTTAGGTTTTCTACAAAGCTCGCCAAAGTGCCTCAGACCAAGAAAACGATTGCCGTCCTAAATCAGCCTAGCGGACGGTGCGGATATTCCTATATCCGCACAATCGATTTCTTGGTCTGAGCTTCTGAGGTAAAATATTGACGGGTTCAATAGTTGCTTTGTCTTTTTAGGATTTTACCGTTTTGGTTATTTGACTGGGCCTAGTCCCTCCTGGATCTAGTTGCCGCTCAAGGCCGCTCTGGGCCCGCTTTAGTCTCGCTGGCGGATTTAGCTTCTCGGATTTCGCGTAAAACGCACAAAATGTGTCGTAAAATTTGAATACTATTGATGTGCACGACCAGCTTCACCCCCCCCTTTAGAGAGTTGCAGATTCGCTACGGGTACCCAATTTCGCCTGATTGCCACCGACTGTACATAGTAATTGTAGCGAACGGCTGTGGCTACGCGCAAGGACCTTTTTGGTTGCCCTGGAGAATCGCCTTGGTTGCCCCGGAGATTCGCGGTTGGCCAGGAGAACCAAATTGAAGACGTACGCTTCCTCTTCTCCCCTTAACTACGCCTCCGTTATGGCCGCCAAAACGCGAATACAACGCTGTCTCTTCAATTGCCGATGAAATTTGGCAATACCGTACGGGTGGAAACCTTACGATATTTAACAAAGATCACGACACTGCGGAGGAAGGCCGGTCGCAAGTCCGCCAGAAGTAAAGTTCTTGCAGCCAAGCATACGGCTTCGCTACAATTACTATGTACAGCTGGCGGCAATCAGGCGAAATTGGATACCCGTACCGAATCTGCAACTCGCTAAGGGGGGGGGTGAAGCTGGTCGTGCACATCAATAGTGTTTAACCGCTGAGGGGATTCAAACTCATGTCGTGTCTTACAGTCGTTGGTGATTCTTAAAATACGCTCGAAGTCACCCAGGCTCATAACTGTTAACCGCCAATTGGCACCGAAAAGACCGGTCCTATTTGCAGCGCCAATTAGGACAATATATAGCCTCAAATTCCAGTCGACAATATGATATTAATAGGTTCAACAACTTCGCGGCTTAGATCCTGCGAGCTAGTCGATCCTACAATGTTAATGTGGCTGCGTGATCACGGGTCCAAGATGCACCGCCTCAGCCTAGCGGGGAAGCTGAAAATCACTCTACTTCTATTCGGATCCGAATTTGACCTCATCCTCCATTCCCTCTCAATTGCAGTGCCGTAGTACTGAGACAAAATATTTATTTCTTCTTTCAATTTAATACCCTCTTTGCTAGACAGTCCATGGCAGAGCCGTTCGGGATTGGGACCGGCGTTATTAGCCTTAGTATTCAAATCACGAAAGATCGTTCCTGGATGGAAAAAGTGCCAATCAGGCCAAATTGGCTTTGATTTTGTATCTCAGCTGAGGTGTTAGGCACAGCCGCATCACTCCCAGGACACCTCAGCCTCAAAACAGACATTGCTCCAGGCCGCCTGTGCATTCTGTCTTCGTCGATCCAAAAATCACGATGGTTCTTGAACCGCTTAGCGCATTCTCCGTAGCCTGCAATGTGCTTCAGATAATCGAGTTGGGCTCGAAAGTTTTGAGCAATGCAATAGACTACCGAAAAGCCGCCAACGGGACATTACCGGAGCACCAAGATCTTCGAAATGTCTTACAGTCCCTCAAGAATCTCAATGCAGAATTGCAGGCTTCAATGCCACAGCTGGGGGGGAGCCAAACTCTTGGCACAGCCGAAACCCGATTATTGGAGGCTAATGCCGAATGCTTACGGCTGTCGAATGAATTCATCGATCTCCTTGACCGGCTTAAAGTCAAGAGTTGGCACGCAAGGCTGGAATCTCTACGGATGAGTGTCAAATCGTTATGGTATAAGGAAAAGATGGAGTCAATGGAAAGTGCTCTTTCCCAGGCACGAGATAATCTGAACGTTGCGTTCTTGGTTTACATGAAGTGCGCACCAAACAAATATCTCTTTAGGATTTGCACTAATGGATGCAAGCTCAGTTCGAAGCAAGCGACTATATCGTCTCAGAATGATATCCTGAAATCTACTACGCGCGTGGAAGGGAGTATCCTGAATGCAGTAACCTCATCTTCAGGTTCGATAAAAGACGAGATCAGATTACTTACCGAGCAACTCGAAAATACCAATCTAGATTCTGTACAGGAGACGCTCTCTGAATTTCTTACATCGAATCGGGGATTTCTAGAAAATCTATCCGACCAGTTGAAGTCCATTCTTACTCAGCACAACGATTTGCGAGCCCTCGCAGACGAATATCAGGTAGCCGATGCCCAGCAAAGAATTTTGGACAGCCTCCAATTCCCTCAAATTCAGGAACGCAGACATCAGATCCACGGAGCGCACAAGGAAACTTATCAATGGATATTGCGGTCCTCGCCCAATCAAAGCCAGCGATGGGATAACCTGATTGCGTGGTTATCTTCTTGTACAGAGTCAAGAAGGATCTATTGGATTTACGGTAAACCAGGGTCCGGGAAATCGACAATGATGCGGTTTCTTGATCAAAATATCGTCGTTCCTGACCACATGCTCCCGTGGACGGAGAACAAGACGGTATTAAGTGCACAGTACTTTTTTTGGAACCCTGGGCACAAGTTACAAAATTCGTTCACTGGTCTTCTACGGTCTCTATTGATGCAGCTGCTCGAACAAGCACCCAATTTGGTTCCACAAGTAGTCCATCTGAGGAAATGGAGAGCTGCGCGGACATCTGGAAATCACGTAATCGACTGGACAGACTCAGACTTACGGCATACTCTGCACGAATACATCTTATGCGCACGAAGGTCTGCTAAGGTGTTCTTGCTTGTCGACGGAATTGACGAGTTCGAAGGTTCCGATGACGCGCGTGAAGAGCTAATCGGCTTTTTCATCAATATGGCCAGTCTAGAAAACGTAAAAATATGCCTATCTAGTAGGCCTTGGAACATCTTTCGAGATGCATTTAGTGAGTTTCCACAGCTAAGGCTTGAAGATCTCACACACGACGACATCAGCAAGTACGTCGAGGCACAGCTTCACAGTCACATACGATTTCAATACTTACTTCGGTACGACCAGATGAACGCGGAGAGTCTCATTTCAGCAATTACCCACAAGGCCGCCGGAGTTTTCCTGTGGGTTCGCCTTGTGGTACGAGAGCTACTAAAGGGTCTTAGAGACGGGGATGGGATCCGTGTACTGTGGAAGAAATTAGAAGAGATTCCCAGCGATTTGAACCACTATTTCCAACGTTTGATGGATTCTATTAGTCCTCATCAACGCCAAGAAGCATCTGCATTATTACAGATTGCGCTTCACCGGGAAACCGAGTTCTCGGCGGGGCATCCCCTTCGTCTTATCGACCTCTCCTTCATTGATGAGGGGCGTCCGGACTTCGCCCTTACAGGCCAGTACAGCTTTAGAGATCTCAATCTTGCAGACCAAGAAGGGCTCCAGTTTCGTCTTGATTCAACTATTCGACGACTGAACAGTCGTTGCATGGGTTTGCTCGAGTGTCAGTATCAACCCCAATCAAATCAAATCGATGAAGATGGTTATAGCCTGGTGGCTTCGCGTCCAGCAGAAGAAGTCCAGCAGGATGCTCAAGGTGCAGAGATTAGAATAGGCCAAAATTTTGAGCCTTCAATCTACCCTCAAATTTTCCGAGGCCCCAATTCGTTTCGCGCGTTCAATCTAACCGTCGACTTCCTCCACCGATCATGTCGAGATTTTCTTTTAACTCCTGAGATTCAAAGTCTGCTACATCAATACACACACGGTCCATACGACCCAAGGATGTTCCTTCTCAATTCCAGGCTTTCCCAATTTGTGGCATTTGGGAATGCAGGGGCGGGTGAGCGACTTGCAGTAACCATTGCAAGCTATCTTCTAAGCGCGCTCTCACTGCCGAATTACAAATTCACACCTATTTGCGCGGTTGCCGCGGCCGCCATTCAACCAATACTGGAGAACTTTATCCAGAATTACACGTTCCCAGAGTCTGTTTGGTACATCGACCCTACGATTGTTAGCTGGCATGATGAACAAAGTTCATTCCTTACACCTTGGCAATTGACTTCGAATTAAGTTCTTATGTTAGGACCCATCTAACTCCAGAATACGTTCAAAGGAAGAGTGGACGGCCGACCCTAGATTACATCCTTCGACCAAGGTTTGCGAGGGCACCAGAGTGGATAGGCATTGGCAACAGAGAACCAAATCTGGAATTACTGGAGGTCGTTCTCCACTTTGGCGCCGACCCCAACGGAATGTACGGCTCTACAACTGTCTGGGCCCTGTTCCTGTGCTTTTTGGCTGATTCATTTGATGAACTTACCGAGGACGATACGTACGTCGAATACCTTGGAGCACTGGAAATTTTAATTCGTGCGGGCGCGGCTGCATTACTTACCAAATCCTGGCTCTCACACGAAGCCAGTTATAAGTACTACGCCTACGTCGATGCTGGAATGCGCATGGGCCCTGAGGAGCTCTTTTCCTATCGCTGGCCGGCTGCGGTGCCCGTAATGGAGTGGAATCCAGATCTCGGATCTGGGCCATGGTATGCCGTCAGCGATCTTTTAGAGCATTTCCGCTCACATTTGGGATCGGATGTTGATGAGCTGAAAAGGCTTCTTGAAAGTAGAAATAGGATGTCGGTGTAACATGGATTTGATTGGTAGAGGGGTTGTTTCTTGCATAAATAGAGAAATATTTCGGAAATGAATATGCACGATGGCTTTCCATTAGTTCCTGAAGGTTCATGCTTTACTTTTTCTTAGTTCGGAGAGTTCTGATATCCTTTCGGTACGTAGTAATATTTTAAAGGCATATGCCATGGCCGATGGAGCGGTTGGCTCCAGTAGCTCTGTAGGTGTCTCTGTGCTGGTGGCATAGACCTAAATAACTCGTGTATGATGTGATCTATGGTTAGCTAGCAAGGAATAGGGGTTCACCGTTTTGAATACCGGCTAGATTATATCTCAAGACGACCTATCTTGGCAAAAAGACATCGTCAGGATGTTTCAATCCATTCTTCTCTATCTCTGCTGCTAACCTAGTCACTATCCCCTAGCCATGCCTAAACACAAACTTATGCTCGTGGAGAAAGCAGGGGCACTAGGCAGGAACCTTAGGACATTAAAGAGTTTACAGAGCAGTTTATTTTAATGGCGGATAGGGAACAGGAAGAAGACGGCCCTATGTAGCTGGTCCTGCCTTCTATAAGTACAGTAGGCTATCTTCAGGTCGTATATATGTATGTTCTATTCTGGCCATGCACCTCCTAGGGTATGGGCCGTTACTAAACGCCAACTAAAGTAATCTGACACAAAGCGTGCTAGCTCCAATTCAGTAGTTAACTATGACAGCTAATTCCTTCACCTAGGTTCCCGGGCTCCACTGCGTGGAGGTGCAGAGGCGATTTCATGGAGCCCCTGCCCTATATATAGTACGGCACCTATTAACTTAGTAACTAAGTAAACGATATATACTCCTTTCTCCTATTTTCTACTTCCTTTCCTTATGTAACGTCTTGACTTTATTATATAGTCTATATACGTAGCTTAATAACTTTGATCTATTTCCAGTCGTTTAGGCTTGCTAGGATTACGGACAAGGCAGTAATAGGTGTTTCTTATTAGGAGTTTATATTGTGGGCGTCTATAATTAAGATATTAATGGAAATTAATGGAAATAAAAGGCTTTAAATTAAAGATGATGTAGTAGACGGCCCGGGCTTATAACTGTCGAATAGGACGATTAAAGATAAGAACTCTATTCTATTGCAAGAGACTTAGAGCTTTATTAAATACACGAAAATGGGTGGATCAAGACACCCCTGATCTAAGCTTTATACGATAGTGATCGACACTAGGCCGACAAGGTCAGACACGGAAATTCTCTAATTTTTATTTCCCCTGAAAATGCGTTCAGGCTTGGTACTCAATCAATTTGTCGACCTGAATCGGAGTTCCTTACTGCCATCGTAATACTGTCTGACGACCTAGATCGTCTATACGAACTATGTCTTAGTTGTCTCTCAACTTATGACTAAATGTCTCATCGAATGTCTCATTACCTATTTTCTATTACCTATTTGACTCAGTTGTCTAGACCTACCTGATGTATATAAAGAGCTTCTAGAGCCCTCATTAATAGACAGAGTTCTCATTCCTGATCGTCCGTTCAACACAATTCAATTCAATTGAAGCCTCGAATTGATTGAATTGAAAGCTTTGTAAGCAGAAGGCTCAGTTGATTGAATTGATTGATTCAATATTGAAACGATTGCAACTAATTGCAACTACGTAGTGGTCAGTAATTATCACGAATCTTGGCATGGTGTTGATGTAGGAGGACCTACCTGGCGACGCCTAGATCGCTTTCTACCGTCGTTTCTGTCACTCCTGCCGTCAATATAGGCCTATTATGAGTCTTGGCGGAAAATGGTAGCCAAGAATGCGCTTCCAATTAACTTCTGTATAGTCTTCTAGCTGAGGATCGGTGGTAGGTCGGTATTACCATCTAAGCTGTAAGCGTGCTGGAGGTTAGTAGGGACGGTAGGATTAGAACGAGCTGTAGAGAGTGTTGGGGTATTCGCTTGGCCATTATCTAACGCGTTAGAAGCCATGGTGGTAATAAAATTGATATTGTTGGTGGGCAAGTCTAGCAGTAAAACTCTTCTTACCTGCCAAGACTCCAGCGACAATGTGACAGCATAACAACGGTGATGCTCGGGTAAACATTTTTTGGTAAGGGGGACTAAGAAAAATAAAGTCTAGAGTATTATTATATGTTATTTTCAGCATATTTCTATAACATGCGGATCGTTAGCCCCCTAACGAAAATTTTGACCCGAGTTTATAATCCCTTTATATGGCAAGTTTTTCATGGACTTTTTGTATATACACGCCTTATAAGCCAATCTAGAAGCTCTATACCGTATAGAGCTTGGTATTAAAGCCTCTAGTTAGTGCGGTTGCTTGGCAGCAAGGGCGCTAGCGCCTTATTAACGCTTAGATATCAAATAACTACTAGTTAAACTATTTAACTACTTATTGTACTTAATATACCTTATTTAACGTATATAGCACGTCCTTACTTATAACCTTAAGCTAGTCCTTTACTAGCTTATTATTATTATTATTAAGAACACATATAAGCGGATAAGTAGTAGTAATTTAAGAGAGAGCTCTAATAGAGATTTTCTTATATAATTAGTAGCTAATTAATAGAGAAAGGGTAGAAACATATAGTTATAACATTATATATTACGGCTTTTTACCTAACTTTCTTAAAATATATATATATATATATAGGTGTTTTTAGTAGTAGCCTTCTATAGCATTTTATCGGCATTATTATAGACGCTTTAAGTACAATATTACGACTACTTAGAGAGGAGTCGGAAGAAGCTAGTTAGTTAATATAAGCACGGTCTAGGATGGAGCCGGTAGAGCTATATAACGAGGAATAGTAGCTAAGGTTATGTAACGTAATCTATATAATCTATAGGATCTATATAATCTATAATAGAGTAGATAGAGTATACGTATATTACGTATAAGAAGGATTTTATAGGAGTACGGTTGTGTATTTAAGAACCCTTAGTCCCTACCTAGATAGTTCCTTCCTTATAGTGATTCTTAGAATATAATTAGAGTTAATCTATTAGGCAACTACTCTACTAGTTATTATTACGTTGTTAACTTTAACTTATATTACCTATATACCTAGCCTAATAATAAGCCTATTATAGTTCTTGCTATAAGGTTCCGTTATATAATTACTACCTAGTTACGGTATTAAGTATAAAAAGTTAAATAATATACCACTAAAAGCAGCTACCATAACGCCATTAACGGCGGTAACTACTTTAAGATTAGGCGATACTAGTATAGCAGATACTAACTTGCAGTAACCTATAACGGTCGGACAACTATAAGAGATAGTTAACTAGTTAATAATAAACAATACAGCGTTAGAAGAAAGGGTTAATAGGATTAGAGTAGTAAAGATTAAGTTACTATTAATTAAGAGGTACTTAGGAGAAAGGTTAAAGCTTAAAGGATTTCTTACGTAAATGCACTTTAAAGTTATATAAAAAGGGGTAAAGCTACTAACACCTATGGATCGAATAGCCTATGCGGGACTATTCCTATTAAGAAAAGCACTTAAGTAGTTTAAGCCTTACCTTATAGAAATATAAGTAAATAGAATAACAACCACTAATTAAAAGGTGCGGTTTATGTTCTTAAGCTAGAAAGGGTTTATAGAGTAACTTATATAAATATTTAGAGACCTAAAGGCAGTAACTATAGTAAAAAGAAAACTCTAAGAAATTACGTAATAAACCTTAGTAATTAAGTACATAATATAGTTTTAGACGCTAGCTATATAAGTTAAGTAGAATAATAAGGCGCTTATAGCACAGTATAAGTAGGGACTTAAGGCTAAAGTCTAGGATATAATTATTCTAATAGAAAATACGGACACCTTAAGGGAACTAATAGATTAAGCAATTAAGATTAATAATTAGATCTACTAAAGGGAATAGGCTAAGAGAGGCTAGGATAGAGTTTTATAGTTGTATAAAACGTAAAGTACGTAACAACTAAAACTAAGCTAGAAACTATAGTATAGCGTAGAGCTAATAGACCTAAGTAGTACTAAAGAAGCCTATAAGAGATAGAGTAAGAAACTATAAAGACCTAGAGGTTAAGGATTTAGTAATTATAGGACTAAAGAGCAGAGGCTAAACTAGGGATCTTAGTAGTAGAAGACGTTTAGGCGGACTCTATAGCAAAGTTAATAGTTTAAAGATAGAGCTTATATAAATTATAAAAAATAAGGTTACTTTATAAGGGATTATAAAGATAGTTAGAGATACTATATAATAAAGGGAACTAGACTAATAGCGGAAGATATATACGTATAAAGGGATAATAGTATACTATAAGAAACAAAAGAATATTTAATTAGAAGTTTTACGTTTTATTATAACAACGTATACTAAATTTATAAAGATGCTAAGTATGGCGTAAGCTATTAGCTATAGGAGCTAAAATCCTTAAAATATAGAGGAACTAATGAACTAGTTTGTAGATTGGATATTAAGGACAATAAATTTAATAAAGGCAAAATATTTTATAATAATAAGGCAATAAAGGTAGCTTACTAGGAGTATATAGACCTTAGAGATATTATATAAGAGGTAAAGAATAATTCCACTATAAAATAGGGAATATTAGTAGGGATCGAAACCCTACTAGACACGATGTCTATCGCTTCGCGAAACGTAAGAGAAGTAGGACAGCGAGCTACTTTGGCACTTAATAAAGGCAAAAGGCTATAAGCTTAAGATTCTTAAGACGAGATAAGAGACGACTAAGATTCTTAAGATAAGATAAGGTAAGCTTAAGGACCTATAACGGATAGAAACCGATAGAGTAGAGTAGTAACTTAGTTTAAGGATATACAAATGAGCTTAGGACAGAGTTTCCTATAGGCATAAGACTCTTAAGACGAGATAAGTGAGATTTAAGACTTTTAAGACGAGATAAGAATACCTAAGCCTAGTTAGACTAAGGTAGGAGCAAAGCTTAAGTTAGAAGTAAGCTTAGGATTAAAGAATCTAAGGGACTAAAAATTTAGAGTATAAATAAGGACACCTATAAGTAAGAGGTAAGAGGCTTCTTTATAGATTAGAGAATCTATAGTATAGATAGTAGTTAGGCTAGGAGACAGATATATAGACCTAGAAGACTTACTAGGGGAATATAGTGTTCGGCCTAAAGATTAAAATGTTAATACTAAGATTAAAAGTAAGATAACTTTAAGAATCTACTTATAAGACGTAAAAGGAAAGAAACCATAAAGGAATTTAGGGCAAGAATTACCTTATAGTAAGATTAGAAACTAGATAAGAGATCTAATATACTAGGTTGTATAAGGGATAGAGCACTTATATAAAGAATTACTAATAGACCTAGAGTAGGCATACTAAGAGCTAAGTGGCTTACTAAACTAGAATAAGAAGAGAATCTAGGGATTCTAACTAGGTTTAAGGAACAACATATAAAAGGCTATTACGATATAGTAATAAAAAGGTACTTCCTTATGGATAAGCCGTATATACTCTAGCAGCTATACTAAAAGTGGTATAGATAACAATATAATAATAAGTAGGAAGATTTCTATATATAGTTGGATGAGAAAGTTATCTAAGACCACCCAATTATAGAAAAGGCCATAAGTTATATTAAAGAAGCCTTAATTATAACGTTAAAAAATCTAAAGAAGTAATTAAAGGACTAGAGAAGTAAGAGGTAAATTATAGTACCTATAAATAAAGTCGTAACGCTTAGATTAATATAAGAAAGGTTTAAACTTAAGGATAAAGATAAGCTAAGAGTTAACCTAAAATACTAAGCATATTATATATTGGCATAAATTGCGTATATAAATAATACGTATAATATACATAGAGCACCTAAAGATAAAAACTGGAAATACCTAGTAAGGATATACTAGTTATTAGATAAGGCAAAATATTAAAATATTAAGTATATATATAGTTAGCACCTAGTAGAAGTATAAAGCTAAGGGGACTTAATACTTTAGCTAGTAAGATTCCTTACGGAAGAATACCTAGACGGATAATAGTAGTGGGAATGCCTAGAGAATACGTGTTTATAGTATATTAAAGATAAAAAGCAAACTAAGTATTAGCTAAAAGGGGACTAAGTATAAATAGGATTAAGTAGCTAATAGTTAGGAAAAGGGGAGGCCTACAGAACTAGAGGGAACTAGTAGTAGAGCCTTAGACCCTTAAAGGAATTTAAGGACAATACTTAAATTTATAAGTTAAATAGCAAGATTAATAGTTTAAAGTATTAATAGATAGTAAAGTAATAAGGAACTATATTTTACTAATAGCAGTTAAAAAAATGGGGTTACTATATAGGAAAAAGGAATGTCCTTACCTATTAGTTATAATTTTAGGAGATCCGATAGCCTATAGAGGAGGTATTATTAATCTTAAAATAGGACCTATTTAGATAACTATTAAAGGAAGATAAATTAAGATATCTTTTAATATATTACTATTAGGGAATAATAAGGCAGTATTAGGAATGCCTTAGTTATAGAAATATAATCTAAGAATTAATTAGGTTATAGGTTAGATTAATATTAGAAATACTTAACGCTATAAGATATAATAATAAGCTAAGTTAGTATAGTACTAAGTAGGAGCGACCTATAAAGAAATAGAAAAAGGACTAAGCTATATACTAAAGAGATACTATAAATATAGCAAAAAACTATAGTTACTAAAAAGTGAGAAGCTGTTAGAGTATATAGTATAGGACTATAAAATAAAATTAAAACTAGGAATAAGTCTAAGGTTTTTTCCAATCTATAAGCTTACTAAAGAAGAAGGTAGAGCATTAAAAGAGTTTATCTAGGAAAACCTATAAAAGGGATATATTAGACTATCGCAATTATTAGCGGGTTATTTAGTACTATTTATACTAAAGAAGAATAGTAAACTAAGGCTATGTATTAACTATAGACAGTTAAATAGCATTACTAGAAAGGATAGGTATTTTTTACCCTTAATTAGCGAAATTTAAGATAGGATAGGTAATGCGTAAATCTTTATAAAGATAGATCTAAGATAGGCGTACTATTAGATTAGAATTAAGGAAGGCAATAAATAGAAGGCAGCCTTTAGGTTAAAGGAAGAACTATATAAACTATTAGTTATATAATTTAGGCTTATAAACGCACTAGTAATATTCTAGAAGCGTATTAATAATATATTAGGAGAATACTTAGATAAATTTATTATGGTATATCTTAACAATATTATTATCTACTTAATAACTAAGGAAGAATACGGAGAATATATTAAATAGGTCTTAAAGAGACTATAAAAAATAAATGCTAGTAGTAATTAAGAAATACGAGTTCTTTACTAGGAAGACCAATTTTATTAGATTTATT